>Ga0131853_10017335_pt1 | contig 13112 bp, 7 predicted proteins | sample TergutLab28metaG_FD_92764 | JGI IMG/M metagenome (GOLD analysis project Ga0131853, IMG submission 92764) | Labiotermes labralis P1 segment gut microbial communities from Petit-Saut dam, French Guiana - Lab288 P1 (version 2) (version 2) | ecosystem: Host-associated > Arthropoda: Insects >...
CTGCGTAGCGCTGAAGAAATTCGCGTGAGGAGTCAATGCGTTGCCGTTGGTGGTCTTCTGTGAGCATGCGTGGGACCCATCTTGCGCACACCTTCCGATATTCCAACTTTTCAGTCAAAGTCCTACCAATGGCGCTTCGAGAAACCTCAGGAACCAAAATGCAGAGATCATCGAGAGTGATCCTCCGATCTTGACGCATGATTTGTTTAACCTTCGCGACTGTCTCATCGGAAATTGATGGTCTCCCGCTTCTTTCTTCATCGTGAATTTCCATGCGACCAGCTGTAAACTCCCTACACCACTTACGGACGTTTTTGACATCCATGCATGACTCTCCATACACTTCCGTCAATTGGCGATGAATTTCAATAGGTTTAACGCCTTTTGCGTTCAAAAACCGAATTACTGCTTGAACTTCGCACCTGGCAGGAGCAGCAAGCGGAAGCTCCATTACAAACAGCTGCTGAGCCAAGACTGAGCGTCCTAGCGGGCTGAGCGACGGCTTGTTTGGGAGTAGGGGAACCAATAAACACAGCGGTGTGGCCAACAGTCACGCGAACAGTTTCCCTGCAGCCCCAGAATTATGGAGACCTTACTTTTGGGATCACCCTCGTACGTAACTTGACAGGCCAGTTTGTTCGTTGGTGGGATGTACATTCAAACATAATGAGAATTCATATCCTGGTATAGGGTGTTTTTTTTGCTACTTGACAGATACGTGCCAGCATGACACTTTAGTGAATTTTTAGTAGACATTGCCTAGTTGCTGTCATCAACTGTTAAACCACTCCAAGATTCAGCGTATGACACAACACTGGAAGAGTGTCAGGCAGAGTGTTGGGCTGGTCCTTATTGGTCAAACATGAAAAAAATACCCTGTATATACATATCCATTATCCTTGTACCAGTTAAAGGGGGATGACATTATTAATAATGTATTAGAAGGTAACGTACAGACAGCCTGTTTTGATACCTTTGGGTTTGGTTGAATGTGAGGAGCTAAGTTTTGGTAAATAAGTCTGCCATTTTACTTGTCAGGCTTAATTCATGTTTACTTTACTTTTAGATATAAAAGTAAATAATTTGTCTGAAGAGTAGCATGTCACACATGGGATTGTGGGGTGAAGTGGGTAAAGCTGCATTAGAGGAAGGTGAACATTACTTGCAAGGTGGAAGGAGATGCCTGTGCTGTTGTGATACTGAGGTATCTGCAGCCGTTTGGTCCACAGTCTGCCTTAGTCATCACATTCCGAGAATGCCTGTAATGGACAGGTCATTCCTTCCGTAAATTGTTTTCATTTTTTACTGTGTTCTTCTACACTTAGAAATGCCTCAGGTACCTCTCTTTATATTATTTGCAACATTAAGGTTTTGTTAAATTGAAAATGTTCAAAACTTGAGCATTTAGCCCACCAGTCTGTTATTGCAGAGGCCTGGGTTGCTAGGACAGCCCATATATGTTCTTGTAATAAAACCAACTAGATGCACTAATTTCTCAAATTTACTTTTGGAATAAAACTCTACATCTTTCGGACAGTCCCTCTGTCCATCATCAGGAGTTCTTCACTGTACACACAGCGATGGTATATGTAATACAGGTTTGCTGACAGCTTGCTGCTCGCAAGCTGGTTTTTTTACAAGAATTTATCAGCTTGCTGCTCGCAAGCTGTCAGCGAACCTGTATTACATATACCATCGCTGTGTGTACATTGAAGAACCCGTGATGATGGACAGAGGGACTGTCCGACACACGTAGAGTTTTTTTTTTTCAAAAGTAAATTAGAGAAATTAGTGCATCTAGTTGGTTTTATTACAAGAATTTATCATGATGCACAGTCACCTGAAAGCCAAATTAGTCCTTATGTGACTGTGTTTGACAAAGAGTCACTGGGACAGGTTTTTGTCTGAGTACTTCAGTGTCTTTTCTCCAATATTCATGCTCTTGTCGTAGTATAGAACATTGGTGGAATGATACTAACAGGGCACAACCAAAGTATGTGGAGAAAAACCTGGCACAGCTATAACAGTACAAGTGGTCCTAGAAGAAAAGATGAATGTGGGGTGAAAGGGTTGAGAGTTTTAGCAGTGGTCGGCACCACCATGTCAAAAAGATTTGGGGACGCTGGGGTCCTGTAAGTCATAAAAGGGGAAGAGATATACAAGGGCAAAGGCACAGGCCTTGGAGTTCAAGGCAAACAGCATATTGTAGGCAGTTGTGTTTAGACCTTTACTGAGTGAGGAGTCAAAGAAACCTCGGTATATGCCGCTATATGTATGTGTAAAAGCAGTGTACTGGTGATGCTTTATGAACAATAGGTAACTTGTGCAAAGATTAGAAGAACATAACAGAAGTAGATTAAACTAATAAGTGACAACATCTTCATTAATGGCAAACCCTATTAATACCTATCCACGTACTGTTATTCTCGTCCCTGGCTACCGTGAACCTACCACGTATATTCCCTGAGATAAGACATGCTCACCGCTGAACAGACTAGCAGGCCGATCCTCATACATCATGTTACCTATATTACGAACGAGGTGCGGAGCCGAATAATCTAGCCAAGGAAGAAATCAAGGAACGGTTATACAGTGCCAGTTTGTCTGCCAGAAATTTTAGGTGGATTGGCCTGGAAACTGAACTGAGACCTTTCCGCGGAGAGGCCAGCAACTAACCAGCTAAGTCATAGCATGGCCCATGGCCCATTGCAGTAATAATACAAAGCTATTTTATTAGAAGAATAGACGTGGGGAGTGGAGGTGTAGCATCACTGCTGTGCATCCAGAGTTAGGCTTTCAGGTGCTCAGTGAACAGGAATATTTAATTTTAGATTGCATTGCTTGTCCTTGTACATGCCATGAAGGTGAATGGGGGGGGGGCATTACAGCAACACTTATACTTAACATCAGAACTAGACGGGTTCAGTGCCATTACTTGTTACAGCAGTAGATATGTAATTTAAATTTGTTTATGTCATTGGTGCCAAATACAGTAGGTCCACAAGGTATGGTTCATGTTAATCACATCCAACTTAATCGACTTCACTGTCACCTGTTGCTTTCACCTGCATTCCTTATTGCTGTTTCCAGCATCCATGATGCCTGTTTTGTTTATGCAACTCAGGCATACACTGTGGTGCCCCTATGGCTAGGACAGGCCCAGTTTAGACACTTGTTTTGTGACGTTCTTGTACTTGTGTTCCGTGCTCATGACTGCTACATGTGCACTGGCACATTTCATTCCCCACATTGATGCCAGCAAAATTTCTCTCCACCCACTTCATTTGAGTGTACTGGCAGAAATTTCTATATACTGTCACGTTGCATATCAGTGGTCATCGATGTAATTGTAAGCTGTTTGTTAATTTTGTGCAAATGGTTCAAATAGTGCTTGCTTGTGGCAGTTTTATCAGTCCCCTTTTGAATCTTATGTGAACATTATGAAAGCCAACAGAGCCTTATAAGTCACAACCTGTTCCATGACACTGTTTGGTTTGTAGCCTCAATGCACGTATTAACGCACCAGAACTTTCCAGACTTAAGATTCCCAGGAAGGTAAATAATTCCTAAAATCATCCTTACTTCTAACTCATAATTTAATTAGGCATCTGTCATCTTAATAATCTGTTTGTACTGCTCACACTTTTGTTGATCTGAGGCTGATCAGCAAATCATTGTGTTCTGGCCTCCTTAGTATCTGTTGTGGTAGTCAGGCAGGTAAGGGATGGACATATTCTGAGTCATAGTTCTACGATTCGTGTCTTCATTTTCTTCATATCTTGCTCTGACATCTTCAGGGTTGCATTAGTTTGCATGTTAAGTAAACTCATCCTGTTCTTCCACCTGCCAATGGCATGGCCTATATGTTCATGAGCAGCCATTCTGTCTCATACACAATGTACGTGAACAAATGAAAAATTTGTGAACTAAAACCCTAGGAAAATGAATGATGGATTTACAGACACTCATCCCAACATACTTGACAAGTAATCTGATGTTATTGCTTGTGCAAATTTCAGTAGTGACCTACTTACAAACAATCAAATGTAAGTTTTGAAGCTTTTTCAGTGGTATAGTAGAGGAATCCATTCCTCTGTTGTGTGACACTGAGTTAGTGGGCAGTTGGATCCTGATATTTCGGAGGAATGTATTGTCGTCATCTTCAAGGGTTGATAGGTCCTAGAAGAATTCATGCAGGATCATATTCCAGACAAACAGGATCAAAAGTCAGACAATAACATTATTATTTTAAAACATGGAGACACTCCGAGAGACTGGATGATAGTACGCTAGCAACATGAAACCTCGATGCTGCATCACTAGTGGCTCTGTTGTGACATCGGAGTAACTTACATGGATTAGAGTGGTTTCCGTCAGAGCACATGATGCTGTTACTGAAGAACAGTAATGTCTGTGTACAAAAGTGGCTGAAACAGATGTTCTGATTCTAGATGTGTACGGAATGTAGTGGTTATTTGAGGCCAAAAGTCCGCAAGTTTTCCAAAATCCATGATCCAGCTCAAAATTCTTTGCACCAGAAGGGTGACAAGCGAGAAGTTCCATACTGAGGACCCACCATACCAAATTTAAGTTACTTTGGTGACCTGTTGCACAGGATTTGTGCACCCCTGTTAGACCGACTTCTTCCCATAGAATTTGACTAAATAAAATAGGCATGTTTGTAGTATTGTATTTTAAAAAATCGTATTTTCTTGTGGTGCTTTGCAGTTTTGGGCACAGAAATTTAAATGTTGCAGTACTTGATAATGAATCAGTGTTACAAGTAATATTTCTTCTGCCAACCCAGCACACACTGTCAGGAATGTACATGTACATCATATTTGGCAAACACAGACTTTCCTAACCAGGGTGTGGGGTGCAGTGATGAAACATATAATACCTGACCACAGTGCATTGTTGAATCTGCGATGTGCAGTACGTCAGATGTCCGTTAAATATTTGTACTGTTAGTCACATTTGTTTTGATCTTCACCCAAATCTCTGTTGCTTGCCAGTTGAATGTGCAGTTTATATCAGGTCATTACATTCAGGTCATTAAAAAAATATGGTATAACTTTACAGTATGAGTGAGTCTGTGAATAGTTGGAAAAGATAGAGGATATGTTCTGGGCAGAAATTGGTGCAGTCAACCTCAAAATGCATTACTTTATATCATGAGGGTTTATGGTGCAGGCATTTATTTCAATTCATGTATTTTAAAATCAAATTCATGTGGTTAGTAAACAAATCGTGTGTGTAGAATGAAGTGTATACTCATTATGTAACCCCCAGAAGACCTAACACCACTAATGTAACAGCAGTTACACATGTTACAGTGTGAATTTACACTTTGTTTGAAAGAGTGAATCATGATCTAGTGCCACCATCTATTTGTTCAACTCCCTCACACAGATTTGTTAATTGAGATGACAGGTGGCTGCAGCTGGCACACCGTTGCAATTAAGTGCGTGTTTATGTTTCTTCTGTCCATCATTAGCATGAACATGGATCAAAATTCCTTGTGGAATTTTATCTTTAGACATCAAGAGAGACAGTTTTGTACCATCAACACTGCATCCTGGCCAGCAGGGTAGCAGGTTTTCCCATGGCCAGGAGTTTTAATTATGCAGGTTTTAGCACACTTTAATCTTCAGAGTTTTGTCTAATGGAATATCAAATGTTAGGGAACTTTGACAATACTACTTGTGTGTCAAAGTTTGATAAAATTTCTGCATTGCATTAAACACACCCAGAAAGTGCAAAACCTTGTTTTTGGCCATCATATTTTGTTTATCCCTAGTTCAAGTATGTTTGCTTAGGCCATGCATTTTCATAAATCTGTAGCATCAAGAAGCTGTCTCATTAATCTTGCTTGTGATGACCAGATGTGATACTTCAGATGTGATCATTTTTATTGTCCCAGTCTCTTTGGAGAGTCTGTTATCCATTTTTTTTTTTTTTTTTTTTACCATTTGTGGCCATGCTGCAACATTATATGAAAAAGTGTATTTGCTCATGACTGACTGCTATAATTATGTATCATGTATACTCCACATATCATTTTCTTAGGTGGGAAATGAGAGAAATGTCACTCACCCATTAGGTTTCATTGTTATTTTTGCATAATTTAACACAGTTTAATTTTGAAGGCTGTAGTGTTTTCTACCTGTTTCAATAGAACCACAAATTTATATCCCACTGAATACTGTACTGCATGTAACATGGAAACACATCCTACTGCAGAGATTTTTCAGTTCCTCCAGTGGGGACTTACTGACCTAGAAGGGATGAGGTTGTCCAGATGATTACAGATTCAGACTGAGGAAACTGCCAATTCTGGCATATGTAGGTTGCAGGGGGAAGAAACGGGTTAAAGGACATAGCAGACGGTGACTGAGTGGTGAAATTGGAGCAGAGCTCCACACTAATTCCCCATTGTGCTTTCCGGGAAAGAAAGTGTCTGCCAGAAAGTTGGGTTTGATTGATCTCTTTAGAGGGAATTAAAGTATGGATATGTTTTAGTGGGCCAGTGTCAGACCCTCACTCTGATATACTAGGCAACAGTATCAGGTGTGATGTAGCATGTGACAGCATACATTTAGTATGCCTTCAGACCGTAAGACTGCAGAATTGTAGGCAACATTATATAGGGGAGAAAAGTGTGTCTTGTAGACTGGAAAAGAAATGTTTGGACTTAAAATAATTTGCTGCAGCATGTTTCCATTTTCAGTCATTACCTGATCATTTGTAAATGAAAATGTAAGTATGTAACTGGGGCAACCTTCTTTTATTCAGTTACATTTGTCAGGTGCCGTTGAAACATAAAATGAAATTTTTGTAAATCCATTGCCAAGATATAGAGAAATTGGATACAGTGTGTTGTGTAACATGTGGGAAGGTATGTTTGAAATACACTTTCATTGTTCAACTTGAATTTATTGGTGAATTTAAAATTTAGATACAGTAACAGAATGAACACGCCAGAGGTCTTGTTCAATAAAGATCAAACATTGAATCTTTTTTTGTTCATAATATTTTCAGCTGCATGCAGCTTCCACTTTGCAAGAGTTGTCATGCTTCCAAATAGTCATGGGCAGAATATAATGTCGTGATAATTGTGAACTGTACCACTACTCATGCTGTATGCCTTCTTGGCTCAGACAGGGACAATTTTTCTTTTACATTTATTAGCTGTGAGTCCTCATTCATTAAAGAGATTGGATCCCCAGAATAGCAGCGATGTGACCAGACCAGCACCAGCGTCCTCTTGGTCACATACTAAGTTACTGCTGTAGGCAGATACAGTAAAGCTGAAACATCAAGTGCTGATGTTAGAAATGTATAGAGCTTCACCTACACTTCTGTTCGTATCATGTCTGCTTGCCAGTTGGAGAAGTCAGTTTTCTGAATTCATACAGAAGAAATGGTCTTTCATTTTCAAATTCAGATGTTTGTTAGTCAGCTTTTAATGGGTGAGGTGAACATGGTTGTGATAACAGGATTTCAAATCTCTCACTGGCAAGCACCAACAAAGTACAGTTTCTTATAAGTAGGTGTTTTGGTTTAGTGGTCATTATCCTGAGCTGGTAAATCCCATCTGTGCCCTCATTTGTGCTATTTTAAGGTCCTTTTTGGTACTGTTGTTTCATCTGTGTCTAGATCATGCCAGTGGTCTCTTCTTTTCAGGATCTATTTTATTAAAATTTTTTTTGTATATATTCTGGCTTTCAGGCTCACTGTATGTTCTGCCCATCCACTCCTCCTATATTTGATGTGTTTTTAAAAAATGAATGATACCAAAGGTATCATATTGTGCAAGGACATTATTATTATTATTATTATTATTATTATTTGCGTTTTATTTTGTACATCAAAACGTTAGACAACAGTGGAGCAGGCTGTCTTGTATGCATAGCACTGTTGTAGCAGTTTTATTGCAAATTCTTGGACATTTTTGGTAATGTCCTCTTTGCTGAGTGGCTTACACTTTTGGAAATTTTAATGTTGTATAAGTATGCTTGCGTGAAATAAGCAACTTCTGGGGCCTGGCTGGAAATGACACCAATAGGTTTATCCGCCAATACTGTAAGAGAGTGTGTGAGATTCATTGCTGTTTATTTGTGTGGTTGGTTTCTGATCCAGAAGTTGAACCTTGCATATGCCTAGTATGAAGCAGATGTTGCAAGCCTGAATGTAACAGTCTGTGCAAAGAAAAGTTCATGTTACCGCGTGAGATGTGAAACCGTTTACTACATAATGATGTTCAGTGACCAACATGAAATACTTCCCTGTATCCAGTACAGGCAAAGTCATACTTACCTTAAATATTTCTCTTGTACCAACTGTTGTTCGAGCGCGGATGAGGAGGAAGATCCCGACACAAAGGCAGCAAGAGAGAAGGAGCGCAGACAGGCCAACAATGCACGCGAGAGGTGAGTGGAAGAGCAAACACGCAAACGCTGCCGCCTCAGACTCTTGACAGTGCTTGGCCAGTAGAATGTTGCCTTTGTTTAAGAAACTAATTTGTGTATGTGTGTGTACTTATTTGTGTTGCTTATGGCTAATGAATTGATATATATATATATATATATATGTCACATTTTGAAGGGTTTGCCCCGTAACAGCTAGTGATTATACTGAAATTTGTCTTCTTTAATGAATCAGAAATAGCATGAACAGATATCTAAAAACTTGGTGGTGATTCTAGCTTCATCATGGTACAGACATTTTCACATGGGAAGTGTGAGCCTTGCATGTGTATGTTGGACCTCATTTGCTCTTTATCCCTCCATCCCCAACACAAACATCCTCCCCACCTCCCACCACCATTCCTTACACACCAGAGTGTTATTGAACTGCATCATTCTTTTGGCCAGTACAGTACATCTTTATTGCATGTCAGTTATTTTTGTTGCATTAATATTTTTGCAGCAGCAGGTTTGATGGAAGAAATGTAAAGCATTAAGACAGGCTGTTGCAGATAATGTAGCTCTGCATGCAGTTAGCAGTGTATGTCATATTCAAAGTACACTGAGGATGTTTAGGTGCATTTGCAAGATTGCAAAAGGCGACTATTTGCTTTGTCATGTCTGTCTGTCTGTCCATCTGCACGTAACCACTTGGCTACAACTGGCCAGATTTTCATCAAATTTTATATTTGAGCATCTGTTGAGAAAACTCAAGTTTCATTAGAGTCTATAGTAACATGTACTTTATAAGGAGACCTGTGTACATGTATGACAGTATCACATTCACTTCCTGTTGGAACGAGAAATGTTTCACATAAAAATTGTAGAGAAATGAAACACATTTTTTATGTTCTACATCTTTTTATGAAAATACTGGATAATGTGGAAAAATAAGGTAGAACCAGACAGGGCACAGGTTACAATATAATGCAGCACATTTGTTTTGTATGCTGGATAACTAAGGCTACAGACACGCACTCAGAATAAGTAATAACATATTGTTTTTCCATGACAACGTTGATTACGTGAACTTGCCTTATCGTTCTTACATTTATACCCACATTGCCTGTATTGTAGCTTTTAGCTTTCTGTTTGTCCTTCACTGAAATCCTGCAACCCATGTGATGCTCTTTCAGCACATTTTCACTAATCTTGTGGTTTGGCAGTTAGGGCTGTATATCTGTTAACTAATTTTGGTTTTTCTTTAAGACAAGGTGATGGGATGACAGATTGCAAGCCATGTTTGGTTTACAGCAAAACTACGCTGTATCCAGGGTGATGGCGGGTCTCATAAATTTTCTGGACTTTATTGAATAGGAAGCTGTCTGGGAATTTAGCATTTGTTTTTACCCAGCAGTTTAACGTAACTTTACAGAGGAATCTTTCAAAATGTGGTCGATGCAGGCTTCCCACTTGATATAGCTGCTGTGTTCAGGGACACAGTATAATGGACAAAGAGGCAGTCCAGAAATGTGAAAATTTATGTCTGAAATGGGTGCACATAAAAGTGTTCCTTATCTGCAGTAGTTAACCTTTAACTTAAAGCTTTCTAAGCGCCATTTGCCTTCTTTGGCTGGAGTGCTCTTCAGTTTAAATGTGTACTGCAGGTTGCTTTCCTCCTGGGACAAATAGGGCTTGCATTTATCCCTTTTGCACCTGAATTAAGTGTCATCACCGTAACCTGACATTCGGCATTTTGGCCGTAACACATTACGGCGTGTATACTTGACATTAGACACCAAAGGATTTATGGGGCAGTATCGTCATGTTTGTTCTTGAAAGGTTAATTCATAGATTAATGATATGTGTTCAGTGATTCAACAGAATTTACTGAAATACCTCATATAATGGCTGTCATGATGTCTAGTACAAGAGTATTTAGCAGTAGGGAAGCCAGAAGTTAGCAGATCAGAATATCATTTGGGGTTACATTTTGGTAAGAACAAGCAGCATTGGTTTCTGAAGTGTAACTCTAGTCAGGCAACCAGAAACATGGTGCTGTTCCTTGAAATTTTGGATGCAATTGTTATTAACCTTTTGGCGCCTAATGTCAACTATAGTGGTCGTACCGCACCGCTAACCTGTAAAGTTGCATTTTATATATTTATTCAACAAATATAGGTACTGAATATTTTAAACATGGTATATACTCTCCTTTTTTTCTCTCTTCAAAATGCTGTTTCATAATTCTAATGTATTTGGTTCCTGTATTATTCACATTTTATATACAGGGTGTGCTAAAATAAAAAAAAAAATTCCGGCACCAAAAGGTTAATCATGTTTATGTATACCTACAATTTATTTTAGTCTTCCTCTTTCACCTGTCCCAACTGAATATCTTAACACTGGCAGCTAATCTAGCCAATAGCTCCTTAAGATCTAGACTCACTTACAGATAATGTTTGTTACTGTGAATTGACATACCATTTAAAAGCCGTTTTGCAGTTGTTTTGTGTTTTGTATAATTGTTTGTTCATCTTATTGTCTGTGTGTATATATGTGTGTATGAATGTTTAATTTAGTTTTAAAAAACTGAAATCCTGCATGTTCTGGAATGAAACCCCCATTACTGTATTTCATACATTTTCAATATGCATGGTGATTTTCGGGAACACCCCTCTCACTTAAAAGGAAAATTCTGGTCTTGTGCAGATCACACCAGGCATTTAATTCCAGCACAAACAGGTTAATAGTTTATTTTTAAACAGATGACCATTTTGGTGCTGCAGTGTAAAAATCACGCATTTCAAAACCAGGACCACACGTCCCAACTAAAATTGTGTGCTGTTTTGTTATACCTATTCTCCAGTAGTGCCTGTTATTGCGCTTATAACTGTACTTGCTGCATTGGTTCACACAGTCTGGTTAATTATATCGAGTGCAGAACTTCCTGTAATTTTGAACACTGTATTGTAGTCTTGTGAAAAATTACATTCTTGTCAATACTTCCAGAAATTTCTCGTGTCAAGATTGCAGTAAGGTCATCCTGAAGAAAGTGCGCTTTCTGGTTTCTTTTCTATCCTCTTTATTTTTGAAACATTACCTATGCTTTCTTTTTAAAGAAAAGTTTACATCAGAAGCTGTGAGTATGTGGTAAGTTTCTGCCCACTACGGACCCTACTGATACCGACAGAAAGAACAGAAAATGTCTTTAAATAGTTTATTTCTATTTCCATTTTAAAGTTTGACACATCACATGGCACATCCATTGCAGTGTCATGTTGGGTTAGGTTAGGTTAAAACAGGTCTAAAGTTAAATTAACTTTTAACCCAGTATTTTCTTTTTTTCGTTCATTATCGCAAACAACACACTGTGTCTGGGGAGAAGGAATAACATTACTGATATATAAAAGATGAGTAGCCATCATCCTAACCGAAAGACATTGTCTGTTCTCTTTGTCGCAGGATACGGGTGAAAGACATAAATGAGGCATTTGAAGAGTTGGGGCGCATGTGCATGGCGCATCTTAATACAGACAAAGTTGAATCCAAACTTAATATTCTGCACCAAGCTGTTGATGTTATAACCACATTGGAGCAGCAAGTAAGAGGTAGGAATTATGAAACGGGTCACTTGACATGCTTGCCTGTCCTACAGCCAGGTTGTATTTCTGCTGTCATATCAGGGGGCTGTAAAGGTGCTTTGCCCCATAATATTTGCAGCACCTTCCTTGTGCAGAATACAGACGCCGTAACTGACACTGTAAGGCAGTGGGAACGGCATGCATGTCAGTGGGCGGGTTGTCTTGCAATCGTTGTATGTGGCACGTGCTTGTAGGATACGGATCCGGGACATCAATGAAGCATTGAAGGAGCTCGGGAGGATGTGCATGACACATCTGAAGACAGACAAGCCGCAGACGAAGCTTGGCATCCTCAACATGGCAGTCGAGGTCATCATGAACTTGGAACAACAAGTCAGAGGTCTGCTGTGGTGATATGTTTGTTGTAGTACAGGACACTGCACGCTTTGTGTGCGTGTGTGTGCGTGTGTGTGTGTGTGTGTGTATATGTCTTTTGGGGGGAGGGTGCTGGATGCCACTAAGTACAAATTTCATGGATCTCATTAGAAAGTTCCTGCAATTGGAGTTGTTGAAAATTTCAGATTCATTCCTCGAGTGAGTACAGTATGGTAGCACTGAAAACTTTTGAGGTCAGAGGAACTCTAGTGCCATTAAGAGTATAACTGTGGAGATTTGTGTGATAATATTTCTAGGAAATCTAATGTAGCAGTATGCTTTAGGAAGTAATCACTGCCTATATCTGATGCATGGCTATCACTCACCAGCTGCAGAGAAAAATTTCAACCCTTGGCAACCCAAAAGCCTTGCTGGAATTTGGCGGTTATGGGCACAGCAGCCCATATAAACACACGCCAGATTATAATCTAGTGTAATCAGCATGTTGTAAGTTGGTACTGAGATGTGAAAAAAGTACACTACAATGGTAGTCCCAAACCAAGAATGCTCATTTGACGTTCAGGTGACCGTTCATGATAATTTCTTGTAATAAAACCAACTGGATGCACTGATTTCTCAAATTTATTTTTGGAATAAAACTCTACATGTTTTGGACAGTTCCTCTGTCCATCATCAGGAGTTTTTCACTGTACACACAGCAATGGTATATGTCATACAGGTTTGC
>Ga0131853_10017336_pt1 | contig 13111 bp, 9 predicted proteins | sample TergutLab28metaG_FD_92764 | JGI IMG/M metagenome (GOLD analysis project Ga0131853, IMG submission 92764) | Labiotermes labralis P1 segment gut microbial communities from Petit-Saut dam, French Guiana - Lab288 P1 (version 2) (version 2) | ecosystem: Host-associated > Arthropoda: Insects >...
ACTATTCAATTTCAACAAAGTTGAAAACACGATTACACAACAAAAAATATTATTACTACATTCGATACTTACGAAAAACTACTTCTAATTTGAAAATAATTTTTGTAAGCCCAGAAACAGTGTGCAGGCATGGGGTCTCCTGTTTCATGTCTGGTAGTTGAAATATGTTAATAAAAATCCAACCAGATGCAACAGTATGCAGATATTTATTTACTGAAAAGACACTCTACATGTTTCGGGTGTCACAGCACCCATCATCAGGAGTACTAAAAACTATAACCGCAACCTCCGGTACAGGCTATAATACTGGTACTTGAGTATGGTCAATTACTGTATATCATGAAGTTCATAAAATTATGTCACGATGCAGGGCGCACGAACTGTTGCGAAAATTTGTATTGTCAGTTATATGAACATCAAGAATTATAGATCAGTAAATAAAATACTTACGAAATGAATTCTCTGTTTACTGTTGCTTACGATATGCAAACCCAATACACTTACGCATAGCAATCACACGTCTACGACAGCATGTGCTCCACGACTCTAGTTCAATACACACTATTCTCCTACACAAGACACAACACTTCACGTCATTGGGTATGTATCTAATATTAAGTTTTGTACATATGAACGTGGGATTTGAAAGTAACTTTTTTCTATTTTAATTTTAAAATAACTATTTTGCAGGACTTTATTTTTTTTTTTGGACCGAAAACTTCGATAAGATTAATTTGTGTTTGTATGCACATAACCACTTGATACGTAAACAGTGGCGAATCAATGAATTTTATTCAAAAATGCTTTGGTATTATAATATCTATGACATCTATATTTTTATATTTATAGCTGTCATTATTTATTTTTAGCATTGTATATGAGAATTGAACGTAATAATTTTATATTCCTTTGTGTTGCTGTCTCCGGGATGATGGAGATTTATTTTTGAAATAATGTAGGAGGATTCACGTATGTGGATGATTTGTGATTTTTTATGAATTTTTTACATTTGTTGGTTTAGGTGGATGATTATATTCACAATAACGTAACGAATAATATTAAATTTCTACACTGAGATATTAGACCAATGTAACGTTGCACGAATTTCCTATGCTGTATTATTATTATTACTACTGCTTTTGTTGATATTTGAACACACGTTGATGTATGTTTCAAAAGTGTGTCTACATTCAGTGAAATGTAATATATTGTACAGTGACTAATAATTTAACTTCACGTCTTATTATATTTTGCAGATTCCTAGTAATAACTATGTTCTTGATGATGATGTTAATGATATAATAATAATAATAAATTAAACCTAAGAATTGTTTTATATAAAATATTGTTTCGGAGTTCATGACAACTTCAATAATATTTAGGCATTTCATTCAATTTTTTGTTGCTGAATTTCTTGTTGCAGTGTTAGATTGCCACAATTTAACCAGAAACGTATGTTTAAGTGGCTATTATGCATTGAATATTGTGGAAGAACCTTACTGCTGCTTTGTCATTTATGTTTTTCAACGGAAAAAGAAAGAAATTGAATCTGAAGCCCCTCTTGGTGTAATTGAATCGCATCTAAAAGCAACAGTAAAACTGACCTTATGCATAAGCATCATAACGTGTTGGAGTGTTTGAGGGGAAGTAAATTTTGTTCGTCCCCATCCCAGCATTGAACGGCTTGGAGTGCTCCAGGCACTTCACTCACGAGGAAGGGCCTCTAGTTGTTACGAAACTAGTAACCGTGAAAGTTGGCTGCAGCGGTAGCACTTTTTTTTCTGTGTTCGTGAAGTGACCAGTTCACAATTCGGTTGGGACACCGACTATCCTAACTGACGTATTTGAAATATTCCCTCCATTACTGCAGGAAAATTTCTGAATCGTACGTCAAGGTAAAGGCTTCGGTTACTTTGAGTTACAAGAAAAAGACAGTCAATAAATACTTTGAAAATGTGGCAAAGTTTAGTTATTTAGGAGCGGAAATGTTCATTCCGTTAGTAGCATCTGTTAGTGATTTCCTTCTCTTAGTTCGAAGAACGTTATCTTCTGACGCAGAAATCTCCGTTCTCTTGAGTTCCATTGTCTTATTTGTCGGAATATTACTTTCTTTCTATCGTTTAAAGTTCGATATTTCCACACATTTCTTGTTTTGATTCTACTTCAGTAACTAAGATATAAACCCATCTCATTTTAATTTGGACGGAAAAAATTTGATTTAGTAATTTGTTTGTTACAATAATCAGTGAGCCTAAGTCTTTGCGTTCTGTCTAACCTTCTGCACCAGATTGTTTCCCTGCTTTTCGACGCCAATGGAAGCTCGAAGGAAAGATGCCTCTGGCTCCATATTTTAGAGATTTTAACTTGTGCTTTATTCTTTCAGCTATTTAAGTAATCTGAGAGCAGTAGCACAGGCCAGAGAAATTATTATCAGTCTGGCTTCCCTACATTACAGAAATTCACGCAATATGATTGAAATCTATGTAGGCTTGTGTTAGTTCGTAGGTTTTGTTGAGCTTCCTCGTTTCAGCAACATGTCGCTTTAGGCCAGTTCGTAGATTGCATCCACATTCATTAAGGGGAAATATGAAACAGCATATACCTAGGTACATTTTGATAACACTATGCGAAGTCTGTGTTCAGATCATATAATCAAACTACATTAACTTCGTTCTGAACGTTTTAATTGGTGCGGCTCTCTCCATTCTGCTACTTCTAACGCACATCATACAAAGCAGATGAATTTAATTAGGTTCAGCAACGACGCGGGCAATGAAATTATATGAAAACTCCGTTGACTTTCATGCTATTAAATTAAGCCTACACAATGAAACGTGGCTAATCAGATAAGTCTATTTGTTTCAGCACCGAACTACGAGTTTCGTTGTGATATTGAGTATCTGTATCCTTAAAAATTTATTAATATATCAGACACATCCTTACCGTCGATTTTGGTGGCCGCGCGATCTAAGGCGTGGGTCTGCGGCTGTTCGCTTCCTAGGATTGTGGGCTCGTATCCCGATGGGGGCATGGATGTCTGTCTGTCTTGTGAGTGTTGTGTGTTGTCAGGTAGAGGTCTCTGCGACGGACCGATCACTCGTACAGAGGAGTCCTACCGATTGTGTGTTTTCATGCGTCATGGATTGTGATCAGGTGCCACAGTAACCCTCTACACTTACAATGAGTAGGTAGACGTCAGAATAAGAAATAAAGAAGATATTCATTTTTAATGTAACTATGCTGAGTTCGCGGAAACAAGCCCTATGGATGTGAGGACGACGACGCTTGATGCTTCTTCCTGTCTGCGTACTGCTGTTTTCCCCTCCAACCCCTTATGCCGTACGTCAGTCAACGCCAAGCTCTTGTCTTCAGCGACGGTTGTGGCGTAACAGCTGGAGGGAGATGGAGTGGGAGTCGATGTAGGGGCCTTATTTGGTCTAACGCATATTGTATTTCATGTGCACTATTGGTTCCTTCTATAGGTTGTCTGTAACAAGTAAGTTTATAGTACTGGCCTCAGTTATGAGTGCCTCAGTTGCCTTCGGTTCATTAACGTGCAACAGACCCGATTTTGAATCATATGCATTTAATAAAGATGAGGCTACTGCGGGTTTCTCCTTAACTTCATTTTGTGTTAAAACTTTGCGGATTAGCCTTAGTAAATGTCTACAAAATAAAATGTATACTTACCTGTTTTATGTCGTAACTGAGATTTTCACTTTGGTTGTGTTACTATTTATATTTTTGTATTCAGCTAGCACTGTATTGGCTTTGTGTGTTTTACTTGTTAACGAGAGTATCCAAATATTAATACGGGCCCCTTAATTATTTTTAGTTACCGCAAGAAAGAAAGTTATGTCTTTAAATCTGTTTGTATCACTCACACACACACACACACACACACACACACATATATATATATATATATATATATATATATATATATATATACATCTTGTACAAGACATTGAAATTTAAGACTCCCATTATTGGTGCTGAGAATCTACACTAAATATTATCACAGAAAAGCAAGCTTAAGTTGATCGGGTTAGGCATAATGCCCAGCTTACTCCACGTGGCAGAGTCCTTCATAAGTCGCAGTGTTTTTTTTTTTGTTCATAATTTCTCACTGCAATTATTTGCATCAATATTTTTATACATATTCAGTTCCACTTGTTTCATAATGTAAATATTTATTAAAAATGTTTACAGGAACAATATTGTAATTTATCCTTGTACGTATATATAAGTGTAATAAATCTCTCAAAAAAGAGTCCTTGGTGACAAGCTCGCAGTTCCTTGGCAGGTCAGCGAGATCACAACGTTGTATGGAACCCGAAGGTTTATTACGATGTATACAGCAGCCCTCCATTAGTTTCTATCCCGATCAACATGAATCCAGTCGTTTGCCTTCTTTCTATTTCTTTAATACCTTAATATCATCCATATGCACCCAGTACTTCCAAGCAAGGGCCATCACGTCCACTTCCCCTTTATCCACGTGCGTGTTACATGTTTCCTCTTGACTTGATCATTCCCATACTACACCTTTTTACTCAGGAATGAAAATCATGAAGCTCCTCATTATGCAGTTTCCTCCGTCCTCCAGTTACATCCTCATTCTTAGTCACAAATGTATGCCTCAGCAGACGGTTTTCAGACTCCCTGAATTCATGTTCGTCTCGTAATGTGACAGACTATTTCTCACATTCACACACAAAAACCCAGAAAACTATACTTCTTTTTATTTTAATCTTTATATTTTAGATAACGAAAGGTAAGAAAAAGGATTTTTGACAGAGTCAGAATTTTATTCTCCGAATAACGTGCTCTTGATTGATTGATGCATGCGATTTTGATTTGTTAGTGAAGTTCCTGTAGGTAGTTGTTAGACTGACGTATCTCGATAATTACTACTACTACTGCTACTGTTTGTTACATCTACTGCTTCCGCCACTGCTGCTACTACTACTACTGCTACTGTTTGTTACATCTACTGCTTCCGCCACTGCTGCTACTACTACTACTACTACTACTACTGCTACTACTGCTACTGTTTGTTACATCTACTGCTTCCGCCACTGCTGCTACTACTACTACTGCTACAACAGCTACTACTACTATTACTATTACTACTCCTCCTCCTCATCCTACTACTACTACTACTACTACTACTACTACTACTACTACTACGAATACTACGAATACTACTACTACTACTACAACTACTACTGTGATATCACCCTTATAGACATAATTTTAGCTTCTCACTATTGTGGTGGCACTTTGGTTTGCTTCAAATAGCATTAGTAATTTTATGGATCTAAGATCATGTGTTATACGCTTTGAATTCATCTGTTCTGTTGGAATTCGACCAATTCCTTGCAATTCATTACTCCTACACAAGGGTCAGTAACAGGCACAACCTGAAGGGGACTAGGTTGAGCTGCTTGTGGTCTACGTGTGTGTGTGTGTGCTGATATTTCAGTGTGCTAAATAACATGAACCCAATCTGGATTCAGTAGCTGACAGGTTTCGTCGGTTTTCCTAGAATTGAATAATAATTCATGCGTGATATTAATGTGAAACGTAGTAGGGTCCGCGGTTTTATTTTAAATTGCAGTATAACTCCATTACATTACATGGAACTAAAATAAAATTTTGTTGATTTTCTCAGAAATTGTTCGTTGTATGAAAATTACTTTATTACACCTTCTAAGGTATGGGATTCTGTATTAAGCTCGACATTATCCCTTCTTCCCAAGAACCTCACATATAGGGTTTTCTCAAAAGCAGCCTAGGACATAAAATATTAGTAAATTGTTTTGTAAATATTGATCGTAATAAAGTCTAAAACCTTTGTTTGAAACACTGTTCCTTACCATGATTATGTTCCGAAATACAAATAAGCATAATACTTGGCATAGTGCAATGCCCTGTTTTGCGATTATCGTAACAGTAACATTTTATCTGCTGTGAAATTTCGTCACGATCGCAGGTGTACCGAAATATTCTGTGCTCGCGAAATTCATCAGAGGCTGGCATGGTTGGTTTCTTTTCTGTTGCACACTATTCATCAAACTGTCGCTGTCTACTGCTTTGTATTCGGGAGTTTTCGGTTTGATTCAGGGCGTGGAAATCAGCTGTAGGGAGTGAGTAATGTTGTGGTTTTCATCAGTTTCTGTAGGAAAGTGCTGGAATAATACCATAAATTCCAGTGAGCGATTCCCTGCACATCCTGTCCATTCGGTCCATCACAGAAAACGCGCATCTGGAAATTATTTAAATTACGACATTGAAAATCGTTATTAAATAAACCAATAGCCAGCCAAAAATATCAAACATTCATAGTTCTAACTGTTGCAACATTCAGTAGCTGTAATCCATCAATCAGTTGAAAATGACACTTGAATAGCTGAACGTAGTCCCAAGAGCAGAGGGTCAATAGTAATAAACCCTTTCTCGTATATCGATTTTCGGAATTTCATGTAGAAGATTTACGTTTCCTGTCATGTGCTGCATTGTAATGAGCTCTTCCTTCAAAGTAAATCTGTTAAAATCTATAGGTCTACTGCAGTTATGTTATATTTTTTCCCGCTCGGAAACCGTGGGAAATGAGTGGGTAAGTAAAGTTTCTGACAACAGTGATGTGAACCGCAGTTGGCAAATATCTGACCATGATGAAACGGTTGTGATAGGGGAGTGGCACAGGTGCTGTAGTGGGGCTGTTCGTATTTAGTGTATCGTGTCGCGGCAATTTATTTCGAACAGGGATGCCACGGGGTGAAAAAATTTTTTGCTTCAAGTCGCGTGGTATAATAATAATATTATAATATTAATTAATTAATAATATAATCATTTAAAGTATTTAAGCGGTATTAATGCAATAATACGGCCCTTTATATATTTTGTAACTTCTCTTACATACTGCAGAGAAGGTATGACGAAATGGAACTAAATAATATATATACAGGGTTATTCATAAGTCCGTGAAACATTTTAAAAATTCGCAATAAATAAACTGCTCAACGGATCATGGTAGTTCTTACGCCGATAGAGAGAGAAACTCTCTAAGTTTTTTTTTTTTTACATATTTCACAGATGCTCAATTTGTCCACCTTTGGTAATACGGCAGACATCTATGCAATAGTCCATCTCGTTCCACACGCGTGTCAGCATATCACAGTCGACCAGAGCCAAAGCAGCGGTGATACGGTTGCGAAAATCTGGAGATTAGCGGGGAGTGGAGGCACAAAGACAGCGTCTTTCACAAACCCCCAGAAGAAAAAGTCTCACGGGGTAAAATCCGGGGACCGGGGTGGCCACCGCATTAACGCGTCATCTTCTTTTCCCGTGCGTCCTATCCACCTTTGTGGCAAGTTTCAATTCAGATACCCTCGCAAGTCTTTGTAGTGTGCCGGAGAGCCGTCTTGTTGAAAGATGTAATCATTACTGTCGTCATTCAACCGTGGCATCAGCCAGTTTTCTGACATGTTTCACGGACTTATGAATTATATATATATATAAAGGTACAGGTAAAGAAGTCCCATTACAGGCCTGGACAGGCCCAAAGGGTTCCAGGAAGTTAAGGCTCCCAGATTTCGTGACAACGGCACAGGTTGGTGGTAGGTTGTCAGCCTTACGCACCGGCCGCCATTACCCCAAGGAAATACTCCTGGTACTCATTTCTTTTGGAGGCTGAGTCGACCCCAGGGCCATATTGTGATCGGAAGTATTTTATGTCAATGAAAAATCCACTGACACCAGCTGGGATCGAACCAGCGACCTTCCGATTTGTAGCACAGCACCTTAACCACTGTGGTTGGCCGTCTGATGCACCGTACAGCCACCCACAGAATGTGACGATACCAGATGCTGTATAATACAATTTTTACTTCCTGATGATGAACACATAGTGCTCGAAACATGTATAGGCATATAATAAACTTATTATAAAGCAAGAATTTGTGCATTAATTTAGTTAATTACTAAGTGTGTTTAATAGTTTTAGACTTTTAACATATTTTATTTCATGAACGTATTATAACTACTGGCTTTAAGTAAACTGTCGCTTTGACCACTGTCTGCTCCTCGGATAGACTGGATAGGCCACAGCGTTTGCCTGTACATGGTAGCGAAGAGAGAAATCTTCAAACCTTTCAGGAAAGAACCTGGTCATCCAGCCCTTAGTTAGCCCTCTTCCTGACTGAGAGACTTTTATAGAATACAAATATATAGGAGGTCGTTATTGTCTGCGTGCTAGCGTTCCATATCTCCGTACTTTCTGTGTACATTTGTATGCAGTTTGGTGCTGAAGTTCTGAAGAAATCTTGTGTCGGAATGTTTCATCGGCACTGGCCGAATACACCATTAAGAATCTCATGTTCACAGAACTCTCTTTTTGGAAACTAGCTCCTCGAACGTGAAGTTTGTATAAGTTGTGAGCAGAAGATGCAATTCATAACTATAATTTTGATATGGAACTTTGTAAATTGAATTAATACGTAAACAAATGGACAAACATTTTTGTCTCAAATCACTGTTATGTGTTCTGTGTTTTAGTTTCGTGATAGTATCAAGGCTGGATACAGTCGCAAAGAACTCTGGTGGGACGTAGGTAATAATATTACATTCTCTCACACATCTTCCCTTTCATAAGTGAAGATTCTACAGTGGTGATGATACTGAGGGTGCGGTCTTCAAACTATCCTGAAGATGGAAGCAGCAGCTTCCTCTACAACGATACTAACCACCTATCATACTATCCTGTGTCGTAACACAGAATAACAATTTCTTGAGCGTTTTGTTCTTCTGGAACATGAATTACGGTCACTGAATTTTCCAGTAAGAACGTCATAAAGAGAAGAATGGAATTTTAAACATACTTGCGAAAACTTCAAAACTCACATCTTGATTTTAACTCCTGTCCTTATAGTGTCTGTAATTTTTATTATTGTACATTGACTGTGGAAATATAACACTTAATAGCGAGCATCGCAGTTCCATTAAACTGAAGCTTCATTTTAATGAATTTCTTGAATTTGTCTTCATATATCTGTTTCTTTTATGCGCATGTAACATACTGTGATAGTGAGGAGCATAAAATTATGAATCCGAAGTATTTTTTATTGCTTGTACACAATATTATTCGTACTTAAAGCAAACTGTTATTGGCTTACTTAACGATAATTTTCAACCGAATAGTGTAGAATAAAATGAGAAGATGATCGCAAATGTTAATTAGGTATGGCATGGAAAAAGATGGGTTTAGTGTATTAAAGTAACGAACAAGGCCTTCGCTAAGTTATTTATTCTCTAACCCGGTTGAGTTGCAAAACAACTACAGCATGAATTAGTCTACAGTGCCCGAATATGGGCAGTGGAAGCTTATACGATGAAAATTACTTCACTCAGATATTGCTTGATAAAATCGAGAAGAATGAGACGGGCTGGGTATGTGGCGCATATGGGTGAGGAGAGGGGGGTGTATAGGGTCTTGGTGGGGAAACCGGAGGGAAAGAGACCACTAGGGAGACCTAGGCGTAGATGGGTGGATAATATTAGGATAGATCTCCGGGAGATGGGATGTGGGTATATGGACTGGATTGGGCTGGCCCAGGATAGAGATAGGTGGCGGACGCTTGTGAGTGCGGTAATGAACTTTCGGGTTCCGTGAAATGCGGGGAATTCCTTGACTAGCTGCAGACCAGTTAGCTTCTCAAGAAGGACTCTGCACCATGGAGTAAGTAAGTATTGCTTGAATTAATACGATATCGGTGAAGTCATGTATAGGAAAAAGTTTAATCAGTGTACAATGAATTTTGCGTTCATATTGAAACATCTTATGTGGAAGGGCTTTCGGACACACCTGAAACACTGTCTGCCTTTGTCACGGTTCTGTTTAGTTATTTTTGTGATGTCGCTCGCTACACTGAATGTTACAGGCTACGCGAATTCCACTTCACTGTCATAAATGTCACATTTTTCACGTTGCATAATTTATATTTCATACGCTCAAAAGCATTACCATTTTCAGGTCATTTACTCCATTAAGATATGACAGAACAATGAACTCACACAACTACTTTTTATGTTTTTTTCACAGTTTTGCCGTGCATCTTCATATTATCACGTCTTTGTTTATCCAACTGAATGCACAATTAGATTGTTCTAGAAATGTTATAACTTACATTAAAAACTAATGGTGAGTTAATTTCAGTCAGAAAACAACTATAATTGTATGCTAGATGATGGTATTTGTTAGCAAAGTAAATAACTATATGTTTCGGCCTAAAGCGGCCATCTTCAGGTTATCACAATTACAATTTTGCTCAAAGAGTGTCATGTGTATGTCTATATTGCATAGTGACGTTGAGATCTCATCATCGTATTACGTGTTACAAGTTCGGTCGTGTGGCTGCAGCCACACGACCGAACTGATTCATAACGACGTTTTTAACTAACTATTTTAATAATTATAACTTTAGCAAAGCACAAAAATAAGCTCCCTGATGATGGTTTGTTAAACCGAAACACGTAGGAGCATTTTAATGTAAATTTTAATGTAAGTTTTAACATTTTTAGAACAATCTAATTGTGCATTTAGCTGGATAAATAAAGACGTGATCACAGAACTACCTCCGCACAAGACAACTGTGACTGATAAACTTTTTAACTATAATTCGCTTGTTATAGTTTGAAATCTCATTCCCACTTTCCCAGCGCCTGCTAAAGAATCCGTCCAAGTCTGAGCTCTGTGTAGTTGCTAACATTCCATTCCTTTAGTCCGATGCATTATTTCAAAGAGTAAGTTGCTGTGTTTTCGGTTTTGTTGCGCCCAGCCAAACCACACACAACGTGTCCTGGTCATAAACAGGGGAATAATATTGAAATGGTTCTTACACAAATAGGGTGTGAGGGTGCAAAATGAATTCAACAAGCTCAGGTTAGGGTTCGACAGGGGTTTTGAGAGAGGTGTAATGAATCGTCGGGTCCTGTAAAGAGTGGATAAATTCTTTGAGCAAAAGGGAATTTTCTCCGATACGTGCAGGGAACTTCTTAAACTGATTATTTGCCTTAGTATAAGCACGTGTGATGCAGCGAGTAAGAGATGAAGTTAGTGCTCGATGTAAGGAGGAAAATGCGTAGGATCTGTCAGGAAACAACTAAATAATTTGGCTTGGTGTTACACTGTGGAAGGGAAATATTTTGTTGCTCGCGAGTCGCTTATTTGAAGATCCAGGTCTTCCAGGATGTTACGCCTTGACGGCTAGTAGATGGTCACTGATGTTTTAACTGAGTGAATTACCTTGACCTTGAAGGTAAAAAAATTCACTCCTTTCGGCCTGCTTTACCCTAAAGATAAATTTTGACCAAACCGCTGTGAGAACCTAAAACTTTGCAACAAACTAATTGATATATGCAGTGCTGCAGACGTTTGTCCACTATTTAGAGACAAGATAGTGTTGTGAATTAACTAATTGCATATGAGATGGAAAACCTGCTGCTAGCCGGCCAGGCTAGCAGCAGGTAGCAGTATTGGTATGCCAAGTGCCTGGCGCTGTATGTGCAGTTTTAAGTTCCTGATGATGGTTGTAAAAACCGCCTGAAATATGCAGAGCATCTCACAGAAATAAATACATTGTGAAACGTTGCATCTTGTTGGTTATAAGCTGCGAATACCACAGGAAAACTTACCTGCATTCAGTTATAGCAATCAGGGACCTTCCTGAGATAAGAGAGTTGTGTAGCATTTGACCGCAACTTTCCAGTTAATGGAAGACGATTTTTTTCTTCTTCGAATAGAATCGAAAACCTGACCTTGTTGGTGGAATAAAATATCACCAAGCACTCTTTCCACAACTTAAAGCATCACTTGCAAACATCTTATCTATCTCAAACACTCCCATCAGAGAAGCCTAAAGTTAAATATACACATTAAAAGACGATCTAATTGTCATGTAAACAACACGCGCTTTATTGTTTTATAGAGTGACGTAGTTTCCATATGAAAACCTTTCTGGGATATTGCTATCTGGCACTGGGTGTTTCTTGCCAGAAGGTGATTACTTAGTGGCATCATATGACATATCGGTTGTAGAATGCAAAATTTTTATTGGACATATGACTCGAGATATTGGGCAAAAAAACTGTACCGCTTCGTAAGGCTGAAAGTTTGACAAAGCATTCTAGGACTGCTCGTTTTCTCTGCGAAGTATGTTACTTTACATATGGGTCACACAGTTACTTCGCATACATTTATAATATTGAGGGTTGTTTGACCGTGCATCTTCCACATGAAATAAAGTGAAATGCCAACTTGATGTAACTAGGTAATTTTATTGATGTATTCTTAGCTCGACATGTTTCGGGTACATACGCCCATCATCAGGAGCATTAGATGTTGAGTTGCAGTATATGGTTTTCTGCACCGAGTTTGTGGATGGGTTATGGATGGTCTTGAGAGCCGCTGCATAGGTCGTGTGTACGGTGCGGATGGTGCCGTACCGTGCACCACCCGCACCGTACACACGACCTACGCAGGGGCTCTCAAGACCACCATCCATCCACGAATTCGGTGCAGAAAACCATATGCTGCAACTCAACATCTAATACTCCTGATGATGGGCGTATGTACCCGAAACATGTCGAGCTAAGAATACATCAATAAAATTACCTAGTTGCATCGAGTTGGCATTCACTTTATTTCACTTATAATGTTCTCGAACGTCATTATGTTCCAAATATCAAACATACCCGAAAGATTGTACTGGTCATGCCAAACACTTCGACTATACTAACTGGCACATCTCCTCCTTACCCGGAGACAGAGCTGATGACCGAGATCGCAGCATTACAGGGGCTTCTTTAGATGCATATACAGGGTGTTTCACGACGTTAGGGCATAACTACAGGAGGTGATTTCCTAGGTCTTTGTGATAAAAAAAGTTCATATAAACATGTGTCCGATTTTGGACGCTTACGGAGCTATGACCGTTTGAATCTCGGAATAGAAGGTAACGATTACTGACAATAAACGGAACAAGATAATAAACCAGCATAATACATGATACATTTAAAGTACGAATGTAAAGTTAACTTCGTGAAATTA
>Ga0131853_10017338_pt1 | contig 13110 bp, 7 predicted proteins | sample TergutLab28metaG_FD_92764 | JGI IMG/M metagenome (GOLD analysis project Ga0131853, IMG submission 92764) | Labiotermes labralis P1 segment gut microbial communities from Petit-Saut dam, French Guiana - Lab288 P1 (version 2) (version 2) | ecosystem: Host-associated > Arthropoda: Insects >...
ACATACGATCGCAGTTCTATTCGACAGCAACACGGAGGGAACTTACATTAAAATAAATTTAAATTGAAGCACAACAAGTATTTATGTAAGGGCTGTGCGACAGTGACCATTTCTATGTTTGCCTCACAAGTAAGCCACAACTATCCACTTAATTTGCTGACGGTCGTGGAAAGAAGAGTTGATCACTTACCTGCATAACTCAAGTAATAGTTTAAAAAGCAGTGCTAATTCTGATTTATTTGTATTTAGTTTATTAGTGCATAAGTTTATCAACAACACAATAAATATTTCAAATATTATTTTGGTATATCAACAATTCTACTTCGTCTAAAATAGCTCACTTATATCCTGAGACAGAAAAATTTGCTCTGTAAATTCTAATTAAAGTTAAATATAAAAGGACTGCTCAATAATTCCAGAAAATGTTGTTGTGTTTGGCTGAGGGGTGTGACGTAATAGAGGACGGGTGGAGTTTGAACGATGATATGTGTCGTGATTAGTACTGCTTAAAATATTCATCGTTTTGTCCAATAAATATAAAAATGTTGTGTAAAGCAAGTAGCACATATGAAGTAAACGAAATGTGCATAAGAATTTTAGTATTGAAATTTGAGGGAAAATGTCCATTTGAAAGGAATCTCTGACGAAATTACTTGTGTTGTCCATCGTGTAATATTTGTGTGAACTGGGCAATGTATTAGAGGAATACTTCAATTATGATGGCTGATATGCTTGCTGAAGTATATTTGACTAAAGGTGATTTCGTTGACGAGAACTCTGAACCCTTGGTTTGCGGGCTAGAAGACGGGGTGGTTTTTACCACCGGCTTAACGATGGTAATGCTTCATGGAGACCCACTGATGAGGCGAGTTACTGAAATTATTGATCGTGTGGTTGCAGCAGCTATATATAACCACTCGATTTCAATACGCAAACACTGGCTTAAATTACTTTCTCGGAAGATATCTATAGTTCACCCACTTAATGCATATTACAGTTTCAACCTATATCACGTGCAACCTGCCTTCTATATACTTTTTATTTGCTGGTGTCTAAGTACCCTCTGCTTTTTGTTCGAGGTGTTGCACAATCGTTTTTTAAGAAAAAGAAAGTGAAATTTTTAATGGGTAATAACAACAAATTTTAATTCTGTCGGGGGTTACACAGTACTACGTCAACCATAACTCGCCAGACATTTCACTTGCCAGCTGCCAGCTAGTGTATTATTCATGCCAATACAATTAAATCGTAGGAATGACATCTCTCACACTAACTGAAATGTTTTAGTCCCTTATTACAAAGTATTTACCAGCTGTGTTAGTTAAAAGGTGCGAGTTTACATGTGGGATAATACACTAAAAATTGAGTAACAATTAACATTTTATTTCGAATTCACTCGATCGTTTTTAGACGCCAAAAATTTTATTCCTTTTTATAATTTGACAAGGCGAATATAAGAGCAAATATGAAACTCGCTGTCGTGTAACGTGCAAACCATTCCTGTGTGATCCAAGTCTGTAGGTTTTGGAGGGTTTTACCAATTGAATTGTGACCTCTTTAAACATGTTCTCCCCACGTTTCTTCTCGGGAATTTTTCCACAGAACATCTCGCGTGTTTAACTTGAAATTTAATTGGTACTGATGTTCCGGTATCAGATTGATAGTTTTGTTTCTTTGTGATATTGAAATTCTCACTGACAACAAAGAATATGCATTCAGAGAACACCCTGTACATGCGTTTGGGTTGCGGGAAATTATTATTTGGGATTTGGAAAGCACGAGTTTCGGCTATATGAAATTGTAATGTTGTGATTTTTGTAATAATTGATATAAATTCCTTGTTGTTTATTTAACAATGACCATAGATCAAATATAATTGTTTTGTCAAATAATATTGTGTGTTCAAAAGGAATAATTTTCATTAATCTGTAAGAAACAAATATTGTTCCTTTTCAGGTATACGTCTTAGAATCTATGAGAAAATTCGTGTAAATTTGTTGTCATTTTAGCAGTTGTCGGGGTCCTAATTCCAATGTTACGACTGCATTTACGAACAATGTATTCCTTGTAATAGCTTTCCGGATACTTAATGTGATATTCCGTTCTGTTTCAGTGATATGAATGAATGAAATTAATATCATTCTGAACACAACTGCATTTTTATGGAACGATAGGGTCAATCCGTCTGATTGAGCGGCATGTTTCGAACCAAATTATGATTTATTCTTCCTCTTAACAATTTTAAATCTACACGTGACAATATACAGTGAATGACGCTAGTCATTCCATTTCATTTTTAAAGAATTATTATATTATATATGTTTTATAAAATATATATTACGTAATGGATTGTTATAAAATTACTTAGGTTATGTCTTCTTAAATTTACTGAAAAATAAGAAGTCAACTTTCTAAAAGATACTACATTATTGTGACGGTTATTCATAACATTTATTTATTGATGTATTGAAATTTGTTCATAAAATATACCATACAAAAATGAAAATTTCTTTGTTACAATTGTTTGCAATTTCCAAAGCAGTTCATTATTGAAAATATTCATTCTCATGTGAGTGGTAAAGTTTATTACCCCCTGTAAGGACTTCGAAATAAATTACTACTTTTGCTCCAAACACAGTCTGAAACCTTCTTTTGTAGATTAAATTACGTCTTATTATAAAACCAGGAACACCTTGAAACTCTACTTTATTTAATATGGATCGGAGAATCTCAAAATTGGGACCTTTCATTGTGTCTTTTTTGCTTTCTTATGTAAACTTAAATCCAAATAAAAGAGTAAAATAATAAACATTCAATTGAAAATAATTTACATTCTCAAACAACAGATGTAACTTTGAGAAATTTGTTTTCCAAAACAATTTATATTTTCGATCAGAGGTATCTAATTGGGAATATAAATAGTTTTCGAAAAATATTTGTTATCGATTGAGCCACAAACACATCTGGTGTGTTCTATTAAGCGAAATACACAAAATGACCAAAAGAAAAAAATAAAGTTTTGAAAAATGAGATTCCACCGATTCAGGAATTTGTCAAATTATATATGAAGTAACCTACTCAAAGATATTCAATATATTTTCATTACAATATAATTAAAGCATAATATTGGGATTCTTGCATTCACAGTATTAATTTACGTTTCTATGAATCATTTCCTGAAAGACATTCCATTTGTTAGATATAACGAAATAAATGTAGAAGCAATTAGGAAGGGGTGGGGAATAGTTCAAAACACAACGGTCTCTTATCTTATTTATTATGCTGAAGAAGACATGTTTGGGATAGTGTGCGCCATCTTCAGTTCGCAAGAATGTATGATGAGGGAAATATACAATGTACGTTCATTAGTAATGGTGTAAATTCGAAACTTTCAAAAAGATCTCATTGTAGTTTGTTTTATCCATATTGGGCTAATAGTGTCACTTATAAGTAGAATACAAAATTGAATGGATATATACAAGTAAAATACTTCATATTGATTAGTATTATCTCTTACAAATGTGTCTTAAATGAAATTGTGTATATGTGCATGTAGTATCCTCTTGTTAGGGCAAAAAGACAGTTTGTTTTGACGTACCCACCCCCTTCCTAATTGCTTATAACACAACGGGAATGATGCATCTAAAGTTGTAGGAGCAGGTTCATTTATGACTATAACCATTTGCAATACATGAGCTGTTCTGAGAATTTTTAAAGTTTATTGTGTGCTACAAATTGTAGGTAGGCACGTTGTTAATGATGAGGTCGGTAGTATTTTTCGGTAGTTTTTCCTTAAAATCTTATATTTTTGTATTATCAAAAACCATAAACACAAAATCAGAGGTACACAAGTAATGTGATATATAACTCTACATATCACTAAAATAATTGCAGAATCTATTAAGGCTTAATATAAGGAACTCACAATATTCACAATCGAGTTTAAATACATAAATTTTAAACAATGTTTATTGTGCTTCTATTATCAATTTTTAATTATAATTATTTCCAACAATAACACACAAAAAAACTCCCTGTAACCTTCCTTAGCACAAATTTCTCTGAAACAAATCAATATATATTTTATAGTGCACCAGAACGTTCCCTTTCTAAAGCACTCCATTTAAACACAGTTGAGATTTATGCTATTTAATTCAGAAGTTATGAGCAAAGAATTATATACGATTTTAATACTGCGATATTTTAGAGGAAGTTACGAATATAAGAAACGAGCGTAATTTTTTGCTTAGTACCGAGAGTTGAGATCTAGGTGTTCAGTAAGTTACGAAAAATTGTGCATTATATTTTACGCTAAGAACGACAAATTGTTGCCTGACAAATGACACACATACTGCTAGACGTGTCACACGGCCACTACCTTCAATCCGGACAGACAAATACAAAACCTTTTTGCGCTTTGCAGAATTTAGTCAAACGCCGTATTTTGCGTACTGCAATGTACTCTAGCGATCTCTTTAGGTATTTGACATTTTTAAATATTCTTTATCTGGGGGCGGTTTGTACTGCAGGGAATAGAAAATTAATGACTCTCGCGAAATTGGAGAAAGAAACGTGGCTGAAATCCAATATTCAGCCATTTGCCTGAGAGTTCTTTTATGAGATTTAATTCGTGCACTGCTTGCAGCAAACCATTCGCGCGTGTTTTTTAATTAGAAACCTTAAGGAAGATCTGATAACTTATCTCCACCTTATTATACAATCGACCCTCCTTATATTAAGATTATTCGTCGTTCCCTGGCAACATTTTAATAAGAGTTGCGGCCGTAAAAAAAAATGCTCAATTTGCACGCAGCGTGTACAATAAAACATGCCTCAATTGGGTCCCTCTTTCAATTATTAATTGTTAATTTGGATGCCACAACTCTAGAACAGTGAAAATTAAATTTCATTGTTCGAATTTACTTGGCAACCGTTTTAGTATGAAAATAATTGTCTTCAAATGCTGAAACTTATATTATTATTCAGGTTTTCTGGAACTACTGTTTTTTCAGTTGTGGTAATATTCATTTTCACTTTCTATTTCGTTTAAGGTTTTTCTTCTTAATTTAGTTTGGAAAACCAGCTTTTCTTCGGGTCGTATCCTAAATATTTTCCTCTAAAATTTAATCCATTGCGATTATCCGTACTTTAATTAAACACTTTTCAAACAGGTGTATTTGTTCGTCACCCAAATAAGTTAACAAAATTCTTTATCAACTTCATACTTTTAAAACTGTCTTCTCTTATAATACCATCTTCTACGTTTCCCTGAGTGGATTTTAGAACTTATAATGTATTTTTAAATTTTAAAACCTGCTTAGAGAAATCTCTTCATTATAAAAAAAATGGCAGCATTCAGATGCTTCTACTAGGTGTCACCAGTTTGCAAGGCCATCTGGTGACACTTGGACACCTAAATGTATATTACATTAGGAACCCTAGACCAACGGTTTGAGGGAAATGGTAGGTTTTTCTGTTTGAGATCAAGGCCTGAATACCTCCTTTTATTAAAACAACTCGGAAGGGTTTTGATCATTCCTACACTGTGATATGGTCGGACTGATATTCTGTTAGAGTGCGTCACAAACTGCGTTTTAAGAGTGCTGATAGACTCTAAACAAAAGCCACATAAGTTAAATTATTAATTTACAATTTTGCACGAAATAACATAAGTGTAGTTCATATAATTAATTATGAAAATCGTCACAATTTTTTTTCACCTTAATATAAACGGTGAGATGAGATAAGGAAGCAAAATATGAAAGAAGAGGAAAAATGAAGCGATGTGTGCCAGGTCATAGATTTTCTCTTGCAAGAGCATAAAGGATTTGGATTTATTTACAAGTATGCAGGCCATTTTAATTGGACAATATAAAATATAAAATTTCAAAAATTCTGTATATTGACTCAAAGCGTCTGTGTATGACTCGGGTCATGTAAAAAGGTCAATAAACGTTAAAAGCCCCTTAAGGTGTACAGGTACATTGGGCAGTTGGGAAACTGAGAGTTTGAAACGAAATCTTGTGCGATTGAGCAAATTGACGGATTTAGTTCTTTCATCCAATTTTACCAGGAACTTTAATTTATTGCCGCTTTTCATCAAATAATTCTTATTTCCGTGGACACTTTCATTTAATAGATAACGTCACTCATAGAACGAAGATGACAACGCGGTTCAGTCTGTGCTATAACGTGAATGAAAAACGAGTTGAGTTAATATAACCTTAAGACAGGCGTGTTCAGAAATATCGCAGACGCATGTATGATGAAACAATGTAACAAATGAATCGCTTATTAAGAAAAGGTATATTTTTGTGAAGTGTCTTTTATTCCGTCGGAATGCTCTCTCTTATTTCTTGGCCTCACGATGTAACAAAAGGCGATTTTGGTATCGCGTTCTTAAATAAAATATTTGTGAATCAACAGATTTATCCTAACTGCAAAAACACAGCCTGTGTAAAATTTAGGTTCCATTTTCGATTTCGACTGATTATTGGTTTCTATTTGTTACTGAATTTCTCACAACCATCATAGAGATTTATGCGCTCAGTGAACATCCTGTACGTGAATTTGTAATGCGCGCACTTCCAGAAATGTACAGCACAACATTCTCTAGCCTAAAGATCAAGCGTTGAGATTTTTTGTAATATTTACTTTATTCCCATTTAGTGTATTTAACTATTCTCTTAGTGGCAAACATCATAGTTTGTCAAATGTTACGGTGGTTTATAAATAATTTGAAGAATTCAATAGGAAACAAGTGGTGTTCTATTTTTGGCATACTTTTTAAACCGCCTGAGAAAAGTTATGTAAAGTTGTTGTCAGACCAGCTGTTGTGCAGGTCGTAATTCCAGTGTTTCCACTGCACCTGTGAACTGTGTGTTTATTGTAAAAGCTTTCCCGACTTTTACGTATGATACTCCTTTTTGTGTCAGTGATATGTATGAATGAAATTCATATCAATCGCAAAGCAGTATCTTTTTCAGTGGGCGATAGAATCAATCGGTCAGATTGAGCATAATGTTTCGATAGAAATTACGACTTCTTCATTCACTTTACAACTTGACAACGACTTGTCTCTCTCTATATATATTTATTTATTTACGGAAATCGTCCACATACTATTTTAAAATAATTAATATAAAATATATTTATTACACAGCATATAATATATAATATATTAATATAAAATTAAATAGGTAATCAATCCCGTTATAGGCCTGGTGTTACCCAGAGTGTTCCAGGAAGTTAAGTTTCCCAGTTTTCATGACAACAGCACAGGATGGTGGTAAGTTTGCCAGCCTTACGCACCGGCCGCCTTTACTCACAGGAAATGCTTCTGGTACTCATAGTGCGAACGGAAGGATGAAAATTTCCAAGGACACCAGTTGGGATCGAGCCAGCGATCTTCTGACTTGCAGCACAGCACCATATCCACTGTGCTACCGCAGTCCACCTAATATAAAATTACTTAGATTATTTTTCTTCGTGTTATTTAATATAAAAGAATAACTTTACCAAAGTACATTTGTATTGAGACTGATACTTATTTCGTTCAAATATTGATTGTTTTAAATTTTGTTCATGACATTTACCTCACTTGATAGAGTGCCGTGATTTATCTTAATGTTTCACTGTTTTACATGAAATGGAATTTTTTCACGACAGAAATTAGCGTTGCGGTTTTCTAAATAATTTTCAAAGCTCACTTTCCAAATTAAAACCAAGAATTTCCTGCACTCCTGAAATTGAAGGCATCATTCACAGCCGGAATGCTGGTCTGCTGTACCTACAAATGTGAGCTAATTTGCATCCTACAAGACTATAATTACATAAAATTCTCCACAGTCAATAACTGAAACCTCAAAACTTAACATGTCTGCTAATCGCAATTCACCATTGCCGACAATTCCGCTACAAAAGATGCTGAACAAAAAGAAATATAGCTGAGCAACGCATAGGACAAGCCACTGCATCAACTGACATATCTTATGCGTTTTGGACCGTGCATCATCATGATATTTGAATAAAGGTTGACCAACTTGATGACACTTGCTTTATTATGTCAGTTTACTGCTCAACATGTTTCGGATGTTAATACATCCATCTTCAGGAGCTTGCAACTATTTGGTGCTTTAATCTGCAGGTTGTATTGCGCTGACTTGAGGCGTGTTGGAGTTATGTAGCGCGATTGGCTGTTGGTGATGTGGTACCGAGTGCAGGCTGAACCACTACCCGTCACCAACAGCCAATCCCGCTACATAACACCAACACGCCTCAAGTCAGCACAATACAGCCTACACATTAACACACCAATTAGTCGCAAGCTCCTGAAGATGGATGTATTAACATCCGAAATATGTTGAGCAGTAAATTGACATAATAAAGTAAGTGTCATCAAGCTGGTCTACCTTTAATCAAACAAAAGTAACATATATGTTTATTTGCACAACATTTTAGGTTTTATAAGCCTTCATTTCAGGTGTATGTGTTTCTGACACTCGTATATATGTTAACACATGCATCACATGATGACGCCTGATAATGTTTTGTAAGTTTTCTAATACCGAGATTTTATAGTATTTATTATATGTTAGAGTTAAATATCAAAATGTGTGTTTCATGGCATATAAACTGTTTTCATATAAAAAGGAAAATATAATTGTTGAGTTAAAGAAAGGAAACGTATTTAGGTTATTATTGAAAGAATTGACATTTGTTTTGAAATTAGTTAGGTAGGAAATTTTTTTACAAAAATTACAAAAATTTATTTGTTTCTTTCTCTCTGCAGTCCATCTAAGGTATACCAAGCCTCATTTTTTAGTTACAGCATCACACATACACACACACACACACACACACACACAATTAAACCCAAGCAATAGAACAAACACTAGTAGACACACACAATTAGACACACACTATTAGACACATGCAATTAGACACACACTACTGTACACAAACATTTAGACACACACATAGTTAGACACAAAACTTAGACATATACAATTTGAAATACACAAACAGACAAACACAGTTACACATCCATGTAGAGATACGTAAATTTAGACACACACAATTAATTTAATTTAATCTTACAAATATCACAATTTTCTGAAAAGTAATCATTTAACACGAATTATTTGTTTTTAATTTTTTTATATCTCTGAATAATTCTCATTGTAAGAAGAACCCAGGAAGATAGGATCGAAACTGTATATTGGAATTCATGTAAAGCACCCGTTATTGTTTTCATATATTAATATATCTTTAATTTTCTAGACAGAATTTCGAAGAATAAATCAATATTAATATTCATGAAAATCCTTCCGGTGATAGCCAATTTTTGCCAATAGCAGATGAAGGGGCAGACGGACGGACAAAGAAACGTTGTGAATTTAGTGGTCAATTACTGCGGTTTTTCAGACGCGGTAACAAGGAATAAATATGCTTGCTGTCAGTAGGTTTGGAGATTGAATTCTGGACATTTTTGGCCTAATCTCTAATTTCAAACCACGCAGAAGAAGGCAGTAGGTTAAGCCGAAATGTCTGTGGGATATTCTTGTTGAAGCTGGATAATAATGTGGGGTTTTGTGCACAGAACTGACACGTCATAAATCCTGCCGTTCCATACAAGGGGCCCGTGTGAGATTTGTCACAAAGGAGCTGTAGTTTGAATCCCGGGCCAGATCATCCTGTTGTTTCCCAAACCATTTCAACTGCCATCTACTAATAATCCTTCTCGGTCTGTCATCACAGGATTGCGCAACACAATTCTTCCGGCTGCTGCTGCCTTTGCCAACGAGCAGGTAGGAAGAAATTTGTAAAAATCGTATCCAATTTAGCCCACAATTTCCGAGGGGCTTCAAAATTAAAGTAATTATGCAACGCAAATTGAAGATTTAAAGGGAAAATTATACTTCTTAAATTTTGGCATTAAATGAAGGTCATTGTCCCGGATCACGCCCCATCAGTTTAACCCCAGTATTTATTGCATTGTAGTTTGAATGGACCTCAGAAACTGTCTGCAAGTCGCAGTCAAATAAACAACAAGAGAGGAAATGTAATTGTAACGTAACATTAAGGAGCGTCTGTTCAACTATTGTTGCAGGGGAAAAATTTATTACACAACCTGAGTGTGTGTTTGTAGCCTTAATTGTCCGTCATGCAAAATGTATGCACCATGTAATCATCTGTGGCCATCCCCATTCCACAACACTTTTCCACAATATCTCATAAAAGGCAAGAATTTCGAAAAAAAGATTATTAAACACAAAATATATTTTGAGTGTCCGTACAAATTTGACTTAAACAGTTTTTATTAAACGTAGATTTGAGTGAGGCATGACAAAAGTGTGAGTTAGTCTTCATGTAAAGTAACCGCCATTCGTGTTCCTATTTTAATGAATCTTTGAATTTTTTTCGACCGATTTTCGAAATATCCTCAGATTTCAAATTTAATGAAAATCCTTCCAGTGGGAGCCTAGTTGGTGCATTCGGACGGACAGACGGGCAGACATGATGAAGCTAATAATGGCTTTTTGTAATTTTGAGAAAGTGCCTAAAAATTCATCCCCTGCCAGGAACGGAACACCTCCCGTTCAGCACGCAGAGATGAAGGACATAAGTAGGTTAGGAGGTCCGCACCTGCAGTTTGTCAGAGGAGCAGAAACGCTAATGGCGCACTTCGTCGCTCCGAGTAGGCGTTCTTTACTCCCAAAATGTAAGATTGTTTACGGTGCAAGTTATTACAAGAGAATGCCCTCTCCAACGTTCGTAGCCGCCAAACACACGTTCGCTCGACAGCTGTCTGTAAGGAATACCTACATCAAATTTCATGAAAAGCCAATAAAAATTTAGATGCTGATACTAAGAAACTGACGGAGGTACGCCGGAAGGAACGGAAGAGGCCAGCATGAAGTGTGTTTCTTTTGTTATTTTTTAATGAATCGTCAAATATGGCAACAGCTATTAGGCACAAGTAAATATTCCCCGTGTCATATCGTACACGGAATTCATCACTTCACTCTTTGCAACTGAAAGGCATTTGCAAGAACCGGTTAACAGCGAAGCAAATTTTGAAAAATCTGCTGTCTCTCAATTAGTAAATTTTCTCTTCATATTAGCAACTGAATGAAATTTCTAGCTAATCCCGAAGCAAAACAACCAGCATAACGCCACAGACATCGTGTCTTAACTCACATATTCGACATTCTGACACATTACGCAGTGCGCACAAACAGAGAAAGACAAATTATCCATTGGCACAGCAGCGGAAGCCTAATGTCACGAATGTCTTAACATTTCAAAGACTAACCTAAACTAACCTACAGTAACCAAACGTAACAAATCCTAACCTAACATCAATTACATTTATCGAATCAGACCGTACAGCGCAGTAAATCCCTTGGTGATACAGGCTATAAACGTAGAACGTAATTGAAAGGCGCGTTAGCGTGAATAGTGTTGTCGTGTACAAACAGTCAGCATTATATATAATGTGTTTGTGTATTTGTGCCTTACGTATGTATGTGTGTATGTATGTATGTACGTATGTGTTTATGTATGTATGTATATATGTATGTGTGTATGTACGTAAGTATGTATGTATGTTTGTATGTATGTGTATGTAAGTAAGTAAGAATATATGTATGTAAGTATATATATATATGTGTGTGTGTATGTAAGTATGTATGTATTTATGTATGTATGTATCTATATATGTATTGTGTGTATGTGTATATGTATGTGTGTATGTGTGTTTGTATGTATGTATGTAAGTGTGTATATATGTATGTATTTATGGATGTATGTATGTATGTATGCAATATATATATGATTATGTAAGTAAGTATGCAAGTATGTAGGTGTGTATATGTAAGAATATATGTATGTATATATATGTGTGTATGTAAGTATGTATGTGTTATGCGTGTATGTATCTATATATGTATGTGTGTATGTGTATATGTATGTGTGTCTGTATGTAAGTGTGTATATATGTATGCATGTATGGATCCATGTTGTATATATGTATATATGTGTGTACTTATGTGTGTGTGTGTGTGTATGTATGTATGAATGTATGTACATATGTGTGTACGTATGTATGTGTATATATACGTATGTATATACGCATGTATATATGTGTGTTTGTATGTATGTGTGTATGTATATATGTATGTATTTGTGTACGTAGGTGTGCATGTATGTATGCATGTATGTATGTGTGTATATATGTATCTGTGTGTGTTTATATATTTATGTATGTCTGTATGAATGTATGTACGTATGTATGTGTGTATGCATGTATGTATGTATGTATGTATTCGTGTATGTATGTATGCATGCATTTTATGTGTATGTATATATGTATGCATGTATGTATTTATGTATGTAAGTACGTATGTGTGCGTGCATGTATGTATGTATGCATGCATTTTATGTGTGTGTATATATGTATGTATGTATGTATGCATGTATGTATTTATGTATTATATATGTATGTATATGTGTACGGATGTTTGTATGTATGTCTGCATTTATGTGTGTATGTACGTATGTGTGTATGTGTGTGTGTTTGTGTGTATGTATGAATGTATGTCTGTATATATGTACGTACGTATGTATGTATGTATGCATGTATGTATTGTGTTTGTATGTATGTATGTGTGTATGTAAGTAATTCCTGTAAAATTTGTCAAATTAGGTGAAGTTTGGACCGTAATTCCAATGTCACCACATCACAGAGAACCCGACCTTTACGAGTTATATTCCATAGAGTTTCAGTGAATTGATTGAATGAAAATAATATCATTCTGAAAAGAGTTGAATATATACGGTAATATGGAATTAATCTGTCTGATTGAGCAAAATGGTTCGACCTAAATTATGAACTTTTTCAATTTCTTAACGACTTTAATATAAGAAGGTGTGCGTATATGTATTTATGAATGTCTTCCCAATTTTATATAAAAATAATTAATTTATATTACATTTATTATTATATGCAATATGTATTGCATTAAAATAAAATTACATAATTTAAGACTTCTACATGTTACAAAGAGTAAAAAGTTTTAATAAAACACACTTTCATAGAGATTGATA
>Ga0131853_10017339_pt1 | contig 13109 bp, 6 predicted proteins | sample TergutLab28metaG_FD_92764 | JGI IMG/M metagenome (GOLD analysis project Ga0131853, IMG submission 92764) | Labiotermes labralis P1 segment gut microbial communities from Petit-Saut dam, French Guiana - Lab288 P1 (version 2) (version 2) | ecosystem: Host-associated > Arthropoda: Insects >...
AAAGTTGTGCAATTAATTTCCCAAAACGGAGATGGGGGTAGGTCTTGTAACGTTCCGTGTATGTACCATTTTTCTTCCAAAACTTTTGCCAGTAGGTCTACCCTGTGCCGCCAGTATCTTGGGGAAAAAGGCAGGCGGCGTAATGCAGATGCTTGTATGTTGTTTTCCAAAATTAACTTACGCACCTTTGGTTGCACCGTTAGTAAAAAATCTTTTTCGCTTGGCCATTTGTTCTTGTTTACAGCAAAAATTAAACCCATTACCAAGCTTGCCCCAGAAACGGACGAAATGCTGGCAATTTGTGTAAAAAGTTTTGCCTCCGCAAAATATTGTAACGCCCCTAAGTGGAAAATTGCCGCACGAATGCCACCGCCAGATAGGGCAAGCCCTATTCGCGAGTTATAAATGTTCATGGTGTGCCTCCTGTAAACTTTTTCTTATATCATATGTTTACAGTGAGCTTTTGGTGGCAATAATCCCTTTATAACAAAATTGGAGGGTGATATTATGAAAATTAAGTCTATCATTGCAAAGGAAAGTAAAATTATTGGAATATCATTAATCGTGGGGCTGCTGTTCGCATTTTCCCTAGCCGCCTATTCATATGTATATTCTCACGCAACTCAGCAGGACATTGCAGACAATGTAATACGCTTCCATGTAAGAGCAAACAGCAACAGCACGGCAGACCAAGCGTTAAAAGACCAAGTTCGAATAAGAGTACTAGCTGAATTTGAAGAATTCCTTGAAAGTAGCACCAGCATAGATGAAACAAGAATGACTTTAGCAAAAAAATTGTACGACATCCAGTCTTTTGCAGAGTACGTTGTACGTGCCGCAGGTTTTGACCATAAGGTTACGGCAAGCATATCCCGTTTATTTTTTCCAACCAAGTTTTACGGCAATATGGCCTTCCCACCAGGGGAATATGAGGCCGTGCAAATTATAATTGGCGAAGGCGCAGGCAGTAACTGGTGGTGCCTAATGTTCCCACCGCTGTGTTATGTAGACATGACATCTACAGATAGCGGGCGCGAGCAATTAGCCAATACAGTGTCTGAAGAAAGCTTCCGGCTTATAACCCATCAAGAAGAACCATCTCGCAGTTTGGTAGTTCGTTTTAGAGTAGTGGAATGGTGGCAAAACAGAGGGCAGCCAAGTGGGCCGCCTCCGGCGCAGAATATTGTTAGTAATTAGGAAACGGGCATAACGCCCGTTTTTTTATAGTCTTTTGCTGCGGAAAACTTTACCGGTGGCGTACATAATTAAAACAGATGAAAATATCAGCCCAACCAATAGCAATATCACGCTATTGCTGCCTAAGTTTATTCCTGTAGGCGGGATATAAATTCTTGCGTTAGTAAAGCTAAAGACACGGTTTTCTGCCATTGGCAACAAAGTGGTATCATTTTCATTTATTACAACATTTTCGTTTTCGCTATCGATGAAAGATGCTGTGTAATACATATCCGGCAGCTCTATTACTTGAACTTGGATACTCATTGGAATATCTTCAATTACAATGAGTTGACCATGCCCGAGTGTAAAAGTTGCGCTTCCGTTACTATCCAAAGTTAATGTCCCGTTTTGTGGGGCGGTTGCGCCGGAATTAGTGATAATATCACCGGTGTAATGGAACTGTGTCTCGAACGGTAGCGGACTGCCATCCGAATATTTGAAAAGTATGGTGAAATTGAACGGCATGTTGAGATTGCTAAACGTACCCGTTACCGTTTTAGAAATAGACAATGTGGTAAGAATATCTTCCTTAAAATGTGCGACTACGTGGGTATGAGATGTTATAGAGCGCAATAACGGTGTATCTATTCCGCCATAGGAGAAAACAAAGTCGATATCGCTGCCATTTTCGGCTATTTCCCTATCTCTTATTCCTATGTCCCACCAGTCAAAACGCGGTGCAGGTTCTGCTGTAAATGTAACTTCTGATCCGCTAGGAACAAATGTCCCGTTTGAAACTACAAACTGGTTGCTACCAACATGGGCAGAAACATAAGCGTCTTCATCTTCTGTCTCGTATGTCACTCGCCAAAAACGCAAGCCCGTAACGTTTATATCATAATTTGTAAAGGCGTGAGGGGTTGCTTCTCTAAAAATTCCTGAGCCTGGAGATGTTTCTTCAATCCATGCTACACTCACTGTGTCGGGGCCTATTCTGGGGTAATGCGTCTGATGCAAATTGTTGTCGATCATCATACCGTTGCGTGCCACGTTGCCGACAAAAACTACAGGATAAGCTATGGTGACACTGCCCAAGCTTACATGTGGGATAAAAATACCACCACCGTTGTTTGCCGTATTATTTGTTATGCTGCCGTCAAATATTCTAAGCCAAGAGCCTGTGGCAAGTGGGTTTTGTATAAAAATGCCTCCGCCGTCATTTACGGCGGTGTTGCCGGTAATAGTACCGCTATTAATTGTTATATTGTGGTTTTGCCCTCCGCCACCGCCGGTGCTCAAACCGCCGCCGGTAGTGCCGGCTCTGTTACCGGAAATTCTTGCGTTATCACTTATCGTTACCACATTTATTGTGCCGGCACCTGTGCCGGTACCTCTATAAACCCGAATGCCACCGCCGGAACCTGCGGCTTCATTACCATGTATGACTGCATCCCCGCTCATATTAAACTCGGAGTTTGTGTTCATATGAATTCCGCCGCCGGCACCGGCTGCGTCGTTGTAAAGAATCTGGCCGCCTGACATATTGAAGAGGGCTCTGCCTGAACCACCTGAGCCCGCAACTTGAACACCGCCGGCTGTATTGGATGAAAAATTATTTTGGATATAGCCACCCCTCATAGTGAACGAAGCCCCGCTATGAATAAACACACCACCACCACCATCGCCCGAACTGGTGGAATTTTGGCGATTATTCTCAATCGTACCGCCGTTCATTGTCAGTGTGCCTGTGCCACTTGCCACATATATGCCGCCACCGTTTATTGTGGCTATGTTATCGCAAATCATCGCACCATCATTTATTGTTGCATGTGCGGTTCCGGCCAACCGGACACCGCCACCACCTTGAAATGCGGGAAGAGTCGCGGTATTACGGTTATTGCTTATGGTGCTGCCCGCATGCATATGCAAACGTGCTGCGGCATCAACGTTTATGCCACCGCCGTTACCGGCGGGATTTGACGGGCCGGGCCTTGTTAATGTAACATTCCACAAATGTAGTTGGCGGCTTCCGTTTATATTAATATGTCGTCCTGTCCCGGCGGTTCTGATAATGGAAAAGGCTCCATCGGTATTGCTGTAAATATGCACGATTCTGCCGGTTCCGCCATTTGTAATTGGCATCGCAGCTGCTGTAGAAATTTCAATATCATTCATTATTCGGACGGCCACAACGGCGCTGGTACTGGCCAGTGCTGCTCTTAACTGGGTCTCGTTAGTAACTTCGAAGAAGTCAGCTGTGTCCGGGATCTCAATAGGGGTAAACGATGAAGAAAATGCCGCAAGCATAGCCATATCTATTTCAAGTTGGAAGTCTATATAAATGTGCGAAATATCCGTGCTGCGAATATTAACCGGAGCACTAGAGTCGTCGGGAGCATGGTCGGACAACCAAGCAGATTCTGTTTCAAACCCTTCGACTTCGGCTACAACAGACCATTCATCTAATGTTTCCGTATCGAATGACATCGCCAGGAAGTAATATCGGCCAGATTCGTCCGTAAAAGTGGTATCAACCAATTGCTCCCCATGCAACAAAGAAACCAAAACATTTGCCAGGGGCCGTGGGGGATCATTTCCGCCATGGTCGTCGTCGCTGCATACTGCCTCATATATTACAATGTGACCGCTAATAGAATGCCATACCGTGGTGTCTTCTTCGACATATATGGGAATTAGCTCTTCAAACAGTGTTACGGTTACAACATAGGAATTGAAGTTGATTTCATACGTCCATCCGGCAGGCAAACTAATATGGATATCCTCTTTTCTAATTTCTACTTCCGAGGAGTGAGGTTTAAGCGAGATAATTATTTTACCTTCGTAATTGAATTCTGTATTTTCTTCCGTTATTTCATATGCAATTTCCGGTGAGGTTAAAATGATTATGTTGCGATCATCATCTACAAATATAAGTATATATGTGAGATCATCATCTTCGTTATCGTCAATATCTGCATCATCGTTAGGATCGTCCTTTGGTTCTTCTTCCGTATCCTCCGGTTCAGTGTCCACATCATCTACGTTTTCAGATTCCAGAACCTCTGGAATATCTTTTTCATATTCGGGCTCGACTTTTTCCGTATCTTCGGGCTTAGTATCAACATCCTCCGGATATTCAGATTCGGGAGGATCCTCCTCGTCTTTGTCGTACTCTGGGTCAATTTTATCTGTATCTTCTGGTTCGAGGGCATCCTCTTCGGTGTCTTCCAACTCAGGGGTACCGTCCTCTGTATCCTCTGGTTGCTGAATATCGTTGTCCGTATCGGTCGGTTCGGAAGAATCTTCTTCAGTATCTTCATGTTTATAATCATCTTCGGTTTCGTTAGTATGTACGTCCTCGGAATCAAGTAACTCTTCCTCATTTGTTTTTGAAAATGAGATCAAGTGTGCATCCCCAAATATCGCAGCTGGAAGAACAGCACTTGCAAAAAGGCACAACACTAGGATGATTGATATGTAACGCTTCATTACAGCACTCCTCCTTTTTATCAACATAGAGTTATATAAAATTTTTTTTGACTATAAAGCAAAATGTGAATTTGCTTATCAACCAAAGTTGCTGATTTTGAACCAATTATATTTATATTCAATGTCCAAAACTACACCCAAATGGGTAAAAAAAACTAAGGAGCCATAACCCCTTAGTTTGAAAACAGTCCACTATGGCGCAGCAATTTTTAATTCATCCGACTGTATTTAAAAAATTGCTATGGTTTGCTATACTACAGAACGGTAAGAACTAATATAATCACAGATATTAATTTTGGAAGTGACACATCATGAAAATAGAAAACCCATTCAAAAACACAGAAGACAAACTATTATTTGCAAAAGTATTGGACAAATACACAGCCGCAGAAAAAAAGCGTATGCAAACTAATACAGACTTTTTAGACCCCGCTCGTTGCGCAATGTTTATGCAAACACTAACAAACCGTAAGTCGCCAAATATTTCCTTCATGCCATTTGGTGGCTACGAAGATGCAGAGCGTAAAATAATAACTTTTCATACCCAAGAAATAGAAATAGAAGCCATACCCATAACCCCACTGGCCATCGTGTATAACGAAAAATTCTCTACCCCGCCAACCCACCGGGACTATCTTGGTGCAGTGCTTGGCCTTGGCCTAGACCGTGGCAAAGTTGGCGATATTCGCATTGCAGATAAAGGCGCAATGCTATATGTATTAGAAGATGTAGCTTATTTTATTGCAGAGCATCTAACCCAAGTGGGTAGAGTTGCCATAAAAACAACAGTTAACGGCCAGCTTAGCGGGCTGGAAACCACAGGGGTAATTAAACGCATAACAGTACCCTCCATGCGTTTAGATGCTGTGCTTGGCTCTGCATTTAACCTATCTCGTGGCAAAGCCTCTGCATTAATAGAAAGCGAAAAAGTATTTGTTAATTGGAAGCTAGCCAAAAAAACCCATACTACAACAGTTGGCGATACAATAACCGTGCGTGGCATAGGGCGAATTACAATAGATTCCCAAGGGGGGAATACTAAAAAAGATAGGATTGTGTTGGAGGTAGTTGTAAATAGGTAGAGAAAATTCTTTTCAACTATGACGCATTCTGTCATATATATGTGATATAATACTCCTTAGCGACAAAATAATACAAGAAAGCGAGTTGCATTTTTATGCCAAACGCTATTTATTATGTTTCTTACATATCCAACAAACCCATACGCAAGTTCAAAAGGTTACTGAGAGTAACCGTTTGAACTTTATTTGTTTAAAAGGAGCTAACCCATGAAAAACCTATCCGAAATACATTCCCGTTTCGAATCTGCACTTTCCGCCTTTGTAGACAAAATCAAAACCGACCCAAATATATTGGCCATAATACTATGCGGCAGCCTTGCCAACGACACTGTGTGGGAAAAAAGCGACATGGACACATATGTACTAGTGCGTGAAATGAAGCTAACCACAAAAAGTTTTTGTATAGAGGAAGACGGCTTAATAATTAACGTAAACCTGCAAACCGAGTTTGACTTCAAACGCAACTTAGAACGCAGCCTTGGCGGGGGCGGCTGGAACTCCATGTTTTCGCAAGCAAGGGTTGTTTACTCTAAAGACGACAGTATTCAAGAGTTTATTAGCGGCATACAAAAAATGGGCAAAGCCGATGTTACGCTATCCTTTTTCCAAATGGCAACATACATGATTGGCGACATGGAGAAAATAGAAAAATGGCTAACCGTAAAGGACGACCCACAGTATGCACAATTATGGATACTGCAATCTGCTTACACATACGCCAACATGCGCCTTATTTTAGACGGCAAGCCCCCCAGCCGGGAGGCAGTGCTAAAAGTGATGGAATACGCCCCAGAGCTAATAAAGCCAATTTACGAAAGACCCATGCAAGGCTTTATGAACCGGGAAGAAGTCTGGGATGTACTTAAATTTTACCGCAAGTTCCTTGAAGATAACCTAGAATTGCTTAAACAGCCTGTGACAGAGTACATGTCTGACGGCGAGGTTCGTACGGTTACTATTCTTGTAAAACATTTTAGGCTGGACTCCCACAGTATCTATCACATATTCGACTTCTTGGAGGAAATGGGCGTTGTAGCGCGGGTTACAGAAACTGTTCGTATTACGCCAAAGAGCCGCAGGGCGGTAGAGGAAGTGGCGTTTGTGTATATGGAGGGCAATTATGCATTTTGACAAAAATCAAAAAGATTTTACATCCGATTTCCGCAGAACAGTGTGGTGGTGGGCAGTTGGTATTGTACCCCTCACAGACTCACTAACGGAGGAAGTACAGCATAAATGCAGCCCAGATGTGCTTGAAGGGTGCCATCAATGGCATGCATATTTTAATACCCTGTGCGAAGATATGTATAATAATGAAGATGCATATTTACCGGCATCGCCCCGCCAATACCGGGATATACTTGAATGCATTGCAGCAAGCGGTACTATTGTAAACGACAATATAATATGGCCACTGCAAGAATGGGAAGCACACCGTGCCAAAATTGATAGAAGCAAGGCATATATGACAGCAGGTATAAATTTAAACCAATGCCTTAATATTCTGTCACGCACAGGTCTTGTTTGCGAATACACAAGCGAAAATGTTATTTTTAGCCACAGCCAGCACCCCAAAATATTCCATGCAATGCGTACATTTGAAGAATCTCCCGGCATACGTAAAACACCGGCACGCCACCATTTTACACATTGCGAATTCCGCCAGCTTTTTAAAGAGTATTCCGCCAATTATGACGAGCTACTAAGAAGGGTAAGCGGCGAAAGCCTTAAAATTGCCCACACCATCCATGACTTTTGCAAATCCTTAAAGATACAGCGGTATATCCATTTCGCCATTATTAAATACAAGTATAAAGGCATAAGAGTGCTGGACTTTAGCCTACACAGCAACGAGTACCCTACCCTACGGGTTAATATAGGAACCAGCGTAAATTCGAGCGTAAATTCGGATCAAAAAATACAAATACACCCGCATGAAAAAGATATAGATGCCATTTTTTCATTAATAACCGCAAGAAAAGCTGCAATAGACGAAATATAGTAAGACGAAATACAGTAGACTTGTTCTAAAAAGGAGTAAAGCATGATTCGCAAAACAATTGAAGTAATAGGTGCAAACCAAAACAACCTAAAAAATGTAGATGTAGAAATTCCACGGGATAAGCTAACTGTTGTAACCGGTGTATCCGGCTCGGGCAAATCGTCGCTTGTATTCGACGTTATATATGGCGAAGGGCAACGCCGTTTTTTAGAATCTATTTCTAATTTTGCTAAAGGGCGCATTAACCAAGTAAAAAAACCTGATGTAAAATACGTAAGAGGGCTTTCCCCGGTTGTTTCTATAGAGCAGAAAAAAGGCAACTTCAACCCGCGCTCTACAGTTGGGACAGTTACAGACATCCAAGATTACCTACGCCTGCTGTACGCTACCGTCGGAATTGGAGAGTGCCCTGTTTGTAAATATCACCTATCCCCCGTCAATGCCTCCCGCATGGCAGAACATATTTGCTCTTTACCAACCGGCACTGTTGTTGAACTGCGTGCACCGGTAAGCAAAATCCCCGGTACGGATTTTAACTACTTGTTTGACATCATTCGTAAAAAAGGCTACAAGCGGCTTCTAATAGACGGTGAACCCTTCGACCTATCCGAGAAAGACCGGGAATTAAACGAAGAAGCCAACTACCAAATGGAAATTATAATCGAAACATTCACTATAAAACCGGGTATGCACATTCATATATCCAAGACTGTATCCGCCGCCATGGTTTCCTTAGATGACGATATTGTTATGCGTACAGAAATTTTAAGCCCCGTCCCAGACGATATTGCCGAAGCTTTCTACAAAAAATATGCATGTCCGGAGCATCATTATATTTTGTGTGAGCTCCAATCCTTCCATTTTTCTTTTAACGTTGAAGGCAGTGCTTGCAATACCTGCCATGGCATTGGTAAGTCACACGTTGTAGAGCCTCGTTTTGTTATAGATGACCCCGAAAAAAGTATAAGCGACGGGTGCATCAGGCAAAGTGTAATGAAGAAACCTTTTAAAAATGGTTACCGATGGGTATTTATTTATAGCGTTGCGCAGCATTACGGTATTAACCTTAACACGCCATTTAATAAATTGAGCGAAACACACCGTGATATTTTGCTGTACGGGACTAAAGGCGAACAAGTAAAAATGCTTCAACCACCGGAGATGAAAAAAGAAAACTGGCTGGCCCGGCACAACCAAGTAAGAAGCTGGGGCGGTTTTATAGGAGATTTAAATTGGTGGTACCATGGCTGGGTGCGCCGCACAGGCGACAGCGGCGGCGAGCCAGAGTTTATTAAAGACGTAATGGTAGAAACCACCTGCCCAGACTGCGGCGGGGCACGCCTTAAAAAACAGCGTCTTTCCGTTAAAGTGGGCGGCAAAAATATTCATGAATTATGTACAATGCAAATGGGAGAATTGATAGACTTTTTAACTGATGTAGAATTTACCGGAAACAATGCAGAAGTTGCAAAAAGCATTACCCACGAGCTTGCAAAAAGGCTGCAACTTCTCACAGATGTTGGCCTGTACTACCTTAGCCTTGGCCGCCGTAGCGATTCTATTTCCGGCGGGGAAATGCAGCGCATTAAAATGTCTACCCAAATAAGCAGCGAGCTTATGGGCATGTTATATATTATGGACGAGCCAAGCATTGGCCTTCACCCAAGGGACTCTGTAAAAGTAATAGATATAATGAAGAAACTCCGCGATATTGGCAATACAGTAATTGTTATAGAACACGACTTGGAAACCATGCGCAATGCAGATTATCTTGTGGAAGTTGGCCCCGGCCCCGGTATACACGGCGGCAATATTTTGGCCAGCGGAACGAATGCACAAATACAAAAAAACAAAAGCTCCCTAACCGGTGCATATATGTCTGGCAGTAAAGGCATTGCTGTGCCCAAACAACGCCGTGCACCGGGGGACGATTTTATTACAATTGTAGGCGCATGCGAAAACAACTTGAAAAACATAACCGTAGATTTACCGCTTGGCGTTTTCCTTTGTGTAACCGGGGTTTCCGGCTCTGGCAAATCTACTCTTATTTATGAAACATTATTCAAGCAAATGGACGTGCTAAAACGCCAAACAAGAATTGTGCCCGGTAAACATGAATTATTGCTGGGTTACGATATTATCAACAATGTAATAAACATAGACCAATCTGCCATTGGGCGCAACAGCAAGTCTAACCCTGCAACATATGTAGGAATTTTTGACCAAATACGCAAACTGTTTGCCGGCACAGAAGAAGCCCAGCTAAAAGGCTACCAACCAATAGACTTTAGCCTAACACACGCAAACGGAACCCGCTGCGAACACTGCACAGGCGACGGAATTATTGTAACCAGCTTGCAATTTATGGCAGACATAGAAATGGTATGCCCAGTTTGCAAAGGCGCACGTTTTTCCGAGGAAGGCCTTGAAGTAAAATGGAACGGCAAAAGTATAGGCGACGTTCTAAACCTAACCGTGGAAGAAGCACGAGAATTTTTTAAAGAAAATAAATATATAAGCCACAAGCTTGGTATCATGGACGAGCTTGGGCTTGGTTATATGACACTTGGGCAAAGCTCTACAACCCTGTCCGGTGGCGAAGCACAGCGGGTTAAGTTAGCTTGGGAGCTTGCAAAAATAAAACGTGGCAGCCATAATTTATATATACTAGACGAACCTACAACAGGTTTGCACATTGCAGATATTGAAAAATTATTAATTAGTGTGAACAAGCTTGTAGACTCCGGCCATACTGTGCTTGTAATTGAGCATAACCTAGATGTTATAAAAAGTGCGGACTATATAATTGACCTTGGCCCTGACGGCGGCAATGGCGGCGGTGAAGTAGTAGCCCATGGTACACCGGAAAAAGTTGCTAAATGTGAAAGGTCTTATACAGGCAAATTTTTGGCTGATGAGTTAGTGTTTTGAAGCTAGACAATATTAGAAGACGGGTACAGATTTTACTTACAAAAAATCTGTACCCGTCTCTTACTTAATACTCTTCCAAATATCGTTTTACATATAACAAAAGTAGGGACGGCCGTTTATTGTGTCTGTTTAAACAGAATATCTTCTTCATCTTCTCTCGCTAATGCGGCATTAAATTCTGCGCTTATTATCTCGATACCCCCCGTATCACCATCCCAATCAACCACAGCACCGAAGAACTCTGCTACAAAGCGCAATGGAACCATCGTCCTGTCATTCATTAACTGAGCCGGAACATCCATGCCCAAAGCTGCAAGCTGTGGTGTTACTTCACCTATGCCGAATGATAGGGTTTGACCGTCACGAGTAATGTGGATGGTTATTGGTCTGCCTGCCGTAGCCTGTGTCCAATCAACTTCTGCACCCAATGTTTCTGCAATAAATCGTAGGGGTACAAGGGTTCTGCCGTCTTGGATAATTGGCAGTACGTCCATTGTTTGAGTAGGCGTATTCCCTGCAAGGTCTGTGATGGTGAAGGAGCTTAGCGACAGGGTAAGCCGTCTTAGATTTTCTACGTAAGAAATTGCAAAGCGGCCTGTAGTGCTAACATTTACCGAGAAAACCATACCACGGGCTGGTCGTTCGCCTTGCGGCGAACTGCTCGCCCATGTAGCCGGGTTGCTCATACCGCCGCCAATAATTGCGTCGTTATGGAGTGCTACTATCCTGTGATAGTTCACGCCGTCACCAACAAGGTCGGATAGTTCTGCAAAAATGGTGTAGTAAGCGTCAGACGCTTGCAGTATGCTTGGCAATTGTCTGTTAAGCGTATCATTCAATTCCGCATCATCTACCCGGAATGAAACATCTGCTACAACAAAGACGTTACTTGCGCTAGATGCGGAAGTGCTGACATTGATTTCAAGGTCATTAAACCTATCGCCAAGTAACATACTCAATTGTGCGGTTAAACCTTGAGATAGTTCTACCCTAACATTTGGTAATGCAAGGCTTGGTTCAGTTACTGTAACCGTAGCAATTTGGCTTGTTGTCCGTGACACTCTATTGCCGCTTATGCTTGCCGCGTTATTGGTATTGGTAACAACAACTCTATAGCGGTTTACTCCCAGCGTATCGGTGTCGGGGCTGAAATTGCGGTCAGTTGCGCCCGGTATGGCTACAAATCTACCGCCGCTTACTCCTGTTGCTCTGTACCATTGGAAGGATAGAGTGCCGCCGTCTGTTACATTAGCCGTTACAGACAGGGTCGCGTCTTCATTAACTACCTCCGTAATGTTTTGCGGATGCTGTGTTATCCGTGGGCTTTGGGCGTGAGTACGGTTGTCTTGGTTATTGCTGTCACCGCTACTATCGCCGCCTTGATTGCCGCCGCTTGGTGGGGCTGCATTCGTAACCGTTACTGTATAAGCCCTCGTATTGCCGTTTTCTGCTGTTACTGTATACATCACAGGGTTTGTAAAGTTTTGCACCACACCACTTGTAGGGCTGACGCTTACGCCTGTATGTGTAATGGCCGGCGTTAGGCTTGCTCTGTTTGTGTTATGCGGCATTACGATGGAGATTGCATTGCCTGTGATGGTACTGCTCACTTGGTTTGGAATTGTGAAAGCAGTTATCGCATTTGTGCCACTTAGGGGCGCACTTACGGCGATATTAAAATTCTGCGTATGCGGTGTGGTTGCAGAAGCACCATTTGCGATTGTAGCAGTTACAACTAAAGTACCCGCCGCTGTAGTGTTGATGGTGTTGCCTGTAATGGTTGCGCCGGTTGTTCCTGCGTCATATATGCTCCATACTTTTGTTTGGTTTGTGGCATCGCTCGGAAGAACGGTGCCTGTTAGGTTAAGCGATATGCCAGCCGTTTTGGTATCCGGAACATTAGTTATATTGGCTACAGGAATATGCGTTGCGATTGGTGTAGCGGTTTCGGTAACGTATGGGCTAGTGCCTACAGCGTTTACAGCCCTGACCCTAAATGAATATGTCGTACCATTGTCAAGCCCGGAAAATGTTCCGCCAAGCCCTGTAATCGTCTGCCAAGCCTCACCATTTATAGAAACTTGATAGCCGAGTATTACACTGCCGCCGTCGCTTACAGGGGCAGTCCACGTTAGGGTAACTTCTGCGTCCCCTGCCGTTGCCGTTAAGTTTAGCGGTGGGGCTGGTACTGTTACAGGCGTTACTGTTTCGGTTACGTTTGTGCTGTTGCCCACAGCGTTCACAGCACGGACATTGATTGTTACAGGTGTGCCGTTGGTAAGGCCGGTGACGAGATGGCTCGTTGCAAGCAGCACGTCTACCCATGCGCCGGTGCCTTCTTGAACCTCGTAGCGGATGATTGCAGCGCCTCCATCAAATACAGGGGCAGTCCAGCTAAGTGCGACTTGACCGTTGCCGGGGATTGC
>Ga0131853_10017340_pt1 | contig 13109 bp, 12 predicted proteins | sample TergutLab28metaG_FD_92764 | JGI IMG/M metagenome (GOLD analysis project Ga0131853, IMG submission 92764) | Labiotermes labralis P1 segment gut microbial communities from Petit-Saut dam, French Guiana - Lab288 P1 (version 2) (version 2) | ecosystem: Host-associated > Arthropoda: Insects >...
AACTGCATTTTGAAGAGAAAAAAAACGGAGAGTATATACCATGTTTAAAACATTCAGTACCTATATTTGTTGAATAAATATATAAAATGCAACTTTAGAGGTTAGCGGTGCGGTACGACCACTGTAGTTGACATTAGGCGTCAGAAGGTTAATTACAGTCACAATATGCTGCCATAACACCGACCTTGTCCATGCTAACAGACATGATAGAATCTTTCTTGTAAATTTTAGCCAAGCACTGTACAAGGGAGGACCGCGGTAGCACAGTGGTTAAGGTGCTGTGCTACAAATCACTGGTTTGATCCCAGCTGGTGTCATTGGAATTTTTCATTGACATAAAATCCTTTCGATTGCACTTTGACCCTGGGGTCGACTCAGCCCCTAACAGAAATGAGTACCAGGAGTATTTCCTGGGGGTAAAGGTGGCCGGTGTGTAAGGCTGACAACCTTACCACCATCCTGTGCCGTTGTCACATAATCTGCGAACCTTAACTTCCTGGAACCCTCTGGGCCACTCCGGGTCTGTAACGGGACTGCTTTACCTTTTACCGTACAATGCTCCCTGATGATGGATCCTCTGTGATCCGAAACATGTTTGAGCACTTTTAAATATTTTATAATTTTAATTGTATCTACATATTATATATTGTGCATTAGTTGGATAATAAAGTGTTTGATTATTTCTGATGTATCTAATTGATATTATGGCTAAACGTTTTAGGCTTACGATGCATTTTGTATGCCGACTTAGCTACTATGTATTGTGCAACAGCATGCCCTTTTTAGTGATAATGTTGAATCGTATTTGTTTGAATGGACCATCTCACATTTGAGTGGTTGAGTGGTTCTAAACATAGCCCGATGATGACTCCTTCGAGTTGAAACATGTCGCTATAAACATAATTGATATTTTAACCTTTTGACGCCTAATTTCAACTATAGTGGTCGTACCACACCGCTTACCTCTAAACTTTCATTTTATATATTTATTCAACAAATATAGGTACTGAATATTTTAAACATGGTATTATATTCTCCGTTTTTTTCTCTTCAAAATCCAGTTTGTTTCATAATTCTAACATATTAAGTTCCTGTATTATTCACATTTTATATACAGGGTGTGCTAAAATTAAAAAAATAATTCCGGCGCCAAAAGGTTAATATTACTGTTATGTCGACTGGATTATGTATAAATTAAAATAGCTTATTTTCTTATGCTTTTAACCCTTTCAGGGTCATGACACATGCATTTACTCCTATTGTACATGGTCGTAGCAGGTTTTGATGGAATTATGTGAAGGCTTCATTGCATTTTTTTAGTAAATACTGCTTGTAGGCAGTGAGCAAGGCAGATTTTGATCTGAGGGTTTCTGTTTGCAGCTACAGAATATGTGGGTCTGCAGATAAGACATGTAAAAATTGTAAATGTCATGGTATTTAACAAAATACAGGGTTATTCAAAATGATTGTGGGGGTTTTAACAACTTGTCATACACAGTACACTTTAGATAGAAATATATGTATTTTTTTATTTAATAGAACAACACTCCAAGTTCTTGTTACATACCTTACAGTTGCTGTATATGTGCACCCTTTGTGATTCTACAAACATCAGCATGATAATCGAGTTTGTTCCAAACTGTTTGTAGCATGTGGTGCGGAATTGCGGCTGGACAATTGTACCCTCACAATCATTTAGAATAACCCTGTATATTGTATGCCTTCCTTTGGCCAGGATTATTTGATTTGGCTGGCGAGTTTCAGTTCTAGGCTTTTATGGAGATGTACCCAGATGTTGTATAATATCATGGACGAAGCTATGTATAATAATTTCCTAACAACTACATAAGCAAACGGATCACTTTTAGCTTTCTTGTACCCTGACTGCAGTCTTCTAATTCAACATTGTGATAAACTTGAATCGTACATAGTTAATTGCTGTGTGGAGGCAACAGTACATGATGGAGATTGCTGTCTTCTGCATTGTGACACAGAGCTGGCTGGTAGAAGACCATCACTGTTAACACAGGGTATTTCTGCATTCATGGTCAGGGCAGTTGGATCTACCCTGACCCTCTGACATGTCAGGACATTTGTACCAGACTACATGGTGTCACATGTGGTGGCGCAGTTGGTTGAGGCGCCGCGCTACAAGCTGGAAGGTCGCGGGTTCGATCCCCGATGGTGTCATTGAAATTTTTCATTGACATAATCCTTCTGGCCGCACCATGGCCCTGGGGTTGATTCAGCCTCTAGCAGACATGAGTACTAGGAGTTTTTCCTGGAGGGTAAAGTTGGCCCATGAGTAGGGTTGACAACCTTACCACCGAATGTCTTGAAATCTGGGAGCCTCAACCTCCTAGAACCCTCAGGGCCTGTTCTGGCCTGTAATGGGATTGCTTTACGTTTTTACATGTTGTCATGTACTAGAATGTAGTAGCCTTTTTAGTCACTGTTGTGGGAGATGCAGATCTCCACCGTTCAAAATGTCAGATTGAAACACTAAAAATTATGAGTGTCAGGCCTCATGACACCGTGTCCCCCCTACTGAGGTACAGAGATTAGAATACGGTTCACCATTTCACTCAGTTTTGGCATCATGTTGTTTCCAAGGCTACCACCCACTTCTAGCAAACGGCTGGAGATGTGGTAACCGTCTACTGTAGTGAGTCACATTCCAGAGGACTGCAGTAATACTGTTCCCTGTTGTGAGAATCTCATAACACATTTTTGTACCACATTCGCAGTCTCTCTTTGTCATGGACACGTGCTCTGCGTGTGTTTCATATTTCAGGTATTTGTAATAAGAGCTTTGTAATACATGGTAAGATTTCTTTTTTTGTTACTCAGAATGCTTCGATTCTAGGTGACCAGATACGTTTGGTCTTGGTATATGAGCACCAACTGCAAAGGTCTGCCTTCTGTATGGTGTTGGGCCCTTTTGGTGGTGTGAATGGCAGAGACTTTGTGTGTGTCCAGTCACTTGATGGCACTCTAAGTTTCTTTGAACAGGAAACGTTTGCTTTCATCCGATTCCTCCCAGGATTTCTGTTGCCAGGTCCGCTGGTTTTTCTACCATACACAGATTCGTTCCTTACTGTAACCTCCGACCGTCGCGTGGAAATGTATAGGTGAGTTATGTTTAAGGGTATATGTAGTAACAAGTTTGTCATTATGTACTTATTTACTTACTTACTTAATTACTTACTTACTTAGTTACTTACTTACTTACTTACTTACTTAATCCATGGTGCAGAGTCCTTCTTGAGAAGCTAACTGGTTTGCAGCTAGTCAAGAAATTCCCCGCATTTCATGGAACCCGAAGGCTCATTACTGCACTCACAAGCATCCGCCACCTGTCCCTATCCTGGGCCAGCCCAATCCAGTCCATATACCCACATCCCACCTCCTGGGCGGTGATATATATATCAGTGCTTCTGAGGAACTGGCTGCTTGTATTTTGTACTCTTAAGTTAGAGCCAACAGTTTTCTCTGAAAAATGGGTGCCTACCTGTAGCATATGTGGCATCACATCCCATCATTTGGACCTATTGTTTTTCACTGTTATGGGAAACCAAAGTCTCATATATACAGGGTGTTTCGTAATGTACTCTGGGATTACAAAAATTTATTATAGGAAAACCATAGGACACGTGTTTACGAAACCTGTTCAGATAGAAGGAACAACTCAGAATTTTTTTTTTCCAGTAAGTTTTTTTCATCATACTTTACATTTCTGCTGCTAGGCGCTGCGAGTGTATGTAGTGAGAAAATGGCCGCTCCGTAGTAGAGGTCATTTTGTGTGTTGGAATATCACACGAGTAAGTCTGTGGTTACTGTGCAACGTGCATTTAGTGCAAAGTATTCGTCCCACCATTGCCACGTGACCTTGCTGACCTAAAGGCATGGATCATTGCAGCAGTGAAGAATATCGATGCACCCATGTTGACTCGTGTGTGGCAAGAACTTGAATATCCTATCGATGTGTGCCATGTCACCAGTGATGCACACATCGAACATCTCCAGTTGTCAAAAAAAATTTTTTTTTCAGTTTTCCTGTGGCTGTGAACAATTCCATTAAGGTAGGTCCTTTGGTTTTCGTGTTATAAATGTTTGTAATCACGGAGAACATTATGAAACGTCCTGTACTTTGCAACTGTTGTATAGCCATTAACTTGTTTCCCGTGCCTGCTTCGGGTACCGCGGTAGCACAGTGTTTAAGGTGCTGCGCTACAAATCGGAAGGTCGCTGGTTTGATCCCGGCTGGTGTCATTGGAATTTTTCATTGACATAAAATCCTTCCGATCGCACTATGGCCCTGGGGTCGACTCAGCCTCTGAGAGAAATGAGTACCAGGAGTATTTCCTGGGGGTAAAAGCGGCCGGTGCGTAAGGCAGACAACCTTACCACCATCCTGGGCCATTGTCATGTAATCTGGGAATATTAACTTCCTGAAACCCTCTGGGCCACTCCAGGCCTGTAACAGGACTGATTTACCTTTATTTACCCTGTGCTTACTTTACTCATTTGAAGGTACCAAGTTTTGGCTGAAGCCGGTGGAATGAACGGCGAAGAGTCTGCTTCTGGCCGTAAGATATCGGCTGAGTGGAGTCACAATATAGGTGAAGGTGCTCTAGACGTTGCTGTGGTAACTTGTTCATCTTCGTCCTGTGATATATTGGTGTTGGGAGAAAGAAATCTCTTTTGTCTGAATGATAATGGAATGTTGAAATTTATGAAAAGACTAGACTATAAACCTTGCTGCTTTCATCCTTACTGTATTGGTAAGTGTATTTTATTTCTGTAGTTGTTATTATAGGAAATGTAATAGCATCTAACTCCATGAAATACACTCATTCTTGAGAACCTTGTAAGTGCTGAGCTAGACATTAACCCTTATTCTGCTAACATGGAGAATATGGTGAGCTCCTAATAATGTCAGCAAATGACAGATGGGATTTAACTTGGCATATAAAGGGTTAAAATGTCCTTTAACCCTTATCCTGCTAATGTGGAGAATATGGTGAGCTCCTAATAATGCCAGCAGATGGCAGATGGGATTTAACTTGGCGTTTAAAGGGTTAAAATGTCCTTTAACCCTTATCCTGCTAACGTGGAGAATATGGTGAGCTCCTAATAATTCCAGCAGATGGCAGATGGGATTTAACTTGGCGTTTAAAGGGTTAAAATGTCCTTTAACCCTTATCCTGCTAACGTGGAGAATATGGTGAGCTCCTAATAATGCCAGCAAATGGCAGATGGAATTTAACTCGGTGTTTAAAGGGTTAAAATGTCCTTTAACCCTTATCCTGCTAACGTGGAGAATATGGTGAGCTCCTAATAATGCCAGCAGATGGCAGATGGGATTTAACTCGGCATTTAAAGGGTTAAAATGTCCTTTAACCCCTATCCTGCTAACATGGAGAATATGGTGAGCTCCTAATAATGCCAGCAAATGGCAGATGGAATTTAACTCGGTGTTTAAAGGGTTAAAATGTCCTTTAACCCTTATCCTGCTAACGTGGAGAATATGGTGAGCTAATAATGCCAGCAAATGGCAGATGGAATTTAACTCGGCGTTTAAAGGGTTAAAATGTCCTTTAACCCTTATCCTGCTAACTTGGAGAATATGGTGAGCTCCTAATAATGCCAGCAGATGGCAGATTGAATTTAACTTGGTGTTTAAAGGGTTAAAATGTCCTTTAACCCTTATCCTGCTAACGTGGAGAATATGGTGAGCTCCTAATAATGCCAGCAAATGGCAGATGGAATTTAACTTGGTGTTTAAGGGGTTAAAATCCTTCTCTTTTATGAAGTCTGAAGGTTCACTACTGTGCATGGAAGAGCCAGCCTCCGGTCGTGGTTCTGAACCGGATGGGGTCAATTTTAGAGCTGTGCAGGCTTCATGTTCAAATTCTACACGATCACCCTTCGTAACTTTGTTGTCGTGACGCACTCAGTCTGGTACGTGATCCTCTTTCAGGAAACGGCTGTGGTTCACCGAATCACATACAGTTTTATTTATTTCTTTCTTATTTGGTTTTTTTTGTTTACTCAATTTATTCTTGATATAAAATAATGGAGCGCTATATCCAGGAAAACAACTACTACATCATTTCTAGTAAACTAACACAGTCACTTCTCTGTACTCCCTCATGCACGCCTCTCGTACGCAACTGACTGCGTTACTGGACTGCTAGCGTCCGTTATCAGCTCCTAACCATTTCGCTATTTAAATCTCTCCCCCCCTACCTATCACCAATGGTCTCGAATACATGCTGACAGATTAAATTACAATGCATGCCATGAACTGTCCGTAACTGATGCCAGCAATCCTAATAAATGACTATACTAAAAATGATTGGCTACAACATGTTGCTGTTTTTGAATAAAGAGAGACCAACTTGATGTCACTTGCTTTATTATTTCATTATTTAATGATCAACATGTTTTGGATGTATTAACATCCGGAACATGTTGAGCATTAAATAATGAAATAATAAAGCAAGTGACATCAAGTTGGTCTCTCTTTATTCAACTATCAAGATGATGCACGGTCCAATAAACATAAGATGTTGCTGTTTGTTTTGCAAAACTTACTTGACATACAGGAGGATGTAACTTCTTGTTTGTGAAAAAGTAACCTACAAAGAGAGTATTTGCTTGCATTTCAGAACCTGATGGAAAACTAATGGTTCTGGTTGTCACAGATACCAATACATTGCTTGTCTATGAGCGGACTAGGTTACTGTGGTCCGCTCAGCTTGTCTTTACTCCAGTTTGTGTCAGGAGGGCAACATTTGAAGTAGTGAAGTCATCTCAAGAGAAAATGGTATGTGCCTTGTATGATGAGTAATTGAAAACAACAGAATTAATTAGATTTGAGTCGTTGGTTTTAGTGAAAATGAATGTTGAATTTGCATTTGTTATGACGCAGGGTAATTGTAATGAAGAGGGCTGCAGTTCTGACCTTTTAAAGCCTAGTGTTTAATGTATGTACCATGAGTTTTAATGTTAAAAAATCCTACATTCTGCCCCCAGAATGTTTATATGTTTTGTATTTATCAGAGAACAAACAGCGACTTGTGCCACTTACAGCGTAAACTGATTGGTTTTTATAACCCAGATGAAAAGTGTTTACAGTGCGGTACGGACTGGGGCTTTAAATAGAGCGGTCTGCGCTTCGTATTTAGAGGGTTAATGCACTGTATATCCTTTTAAAGCCTACCGGTCATGTGATGCACCACCAGTTTAACATTCAACAACTGTATGTTCTGTCCACACTGTATTTATGTGTTTCGTATTTATCTGAGAACAAACAATAACTTGTGCCACTTACAGCATAAACTGATTGGGTTTTATAACCCAGATGAAAAGTGTTTACAGCGCGGTATGGACTGCGTCTTTAAATAAAATGGATTAGATTTCATACTTAAGTGGTTAATGCTGTTGTTCTTTAGGTGCTTCATCAAGATATATAGAACACTCCTTCCAATAAATCTACTTCTTAGACATTACTTTGGAACCTGCCTGTGGCATGTAAAATCTCGGCATTTAACTGCTGTTTAGTGAAGTAAAATACATTTTTTTTAAGACTTTCAGTGTCATATCTCAAATATTAGCATCTTTGCTAGGTGGTCCTGACATGTAATGATGCAGTCAGTTTTCATATGATTTAAAATTTCCCACACATCTCTTAGGAACACTGTCAATGGGGAATGAAATCCAGCAGCATGTACCATCTGTTGACTGTCTCTGAACATAGTGATAGGGCACCACTAAATCCCTACAGAAATTTACGATGGTATTTTTTAATAATTAACCCATTGTGAAGTGGCTTTGGTGGTCTAGCGGTAGCGTGCTGCCTCTAAGTACCCAAGTTCGCGAGTTCAAACCCGGCCAAAGCCGTCAGGATTTTTCAGGGTGAAAAAATCCTCAGCATGCCTTCCTTCGGAAGGGAAGTAAAGCCATGTGTCCCATGTCACAGATTTGCAGCATGTAAAAGATCCCTGAATTGACATGGAAGTCGCAATCTTAGGCAAAAATTACCGGTTAAGTCTTGCCCACATAGTTCCTCCTTTCGCTACTAGGGTCTCTTGCGTCGTTGTGGATGTGGGGGTACCTGGGGGCGAACTTGGGAACGTCCAAACAGGCGTGGGGGGGTATAGAGTGAGTTCAATATGCCTACTAGGCTGCAGCACATCTCTGGCATTAGCCACGGGCCCTACTTACGAAGAAGAACCCATTGCGAACTTTCAGTACATTTTGGTCTGATATTAGCTAATGTTTTTGCTTCGGTTTCCTCGAACAAACTGGTATTTGTGCCTACTTAGAGCATCAGTTTTTGTGTTGCAGGGTATGAAAGGTGTGTTAGTGCTGCTGTCTGGCACAGGTGAACTGCAGTGCTGCTATCTTGGCACAGAACCAGCACTGTTTGTGGCTCCACCATTGGAAGTTCATGCCATAGACTATGAACAAGCAGGAAAAGAATTATCAGAGCTACAGAAAATCATCAAGGCATATACAAAGAGAAGTGGTAAGAGTGTATGAACAGTAATCAAGAATGTACGCAAAGATTCTGGTCTTCAAAAAATCGTATCATGTTTTCTGGTAAATATGAAGGTTGTTAGGAAATGATATGGATTTAGATTGTTATTTTGGCAAACAAAATGCTGTGGGGTAGCGCAGATTATCATTGCATACTGTAGTCTACATCATACCATTACCACAGGCCCCATAGTGCATGCCTGTGAAAAACTGCTGTGTCATTACCAAGTCCATGGTCAAAACGCAAAATGGAAAGTGATTATAATGGGCAGAAATGGACCAAGTGGTTCCTGTCACAAGAAGGTGTTAAACCATGAGATATTCATTGCTGTTTGTCTGCAATCTGTGGGGAGAAAGCGTGTGCATGTAGCACTGCATTCAACCGGTTGTGGAACTTCACCAGTAGCAGGAAAATTATACAGTCAGCTGTTCACAACTGATGTCACAGTACTGCTAAAGAATGGTACCATGAAGCCATCTGGAAGGAGGTTTTTGTGATATGTAACCCGGGGGGGGGGGGGCGGAATTTGAGCTACTAGTTGTTCAGTAAAAGAAAATTGGAGGCTATTAACCAATAAAGGAGTGCAAGTGTTAGAAAACCTACTATAATAGAGACAGTAAGGTTAAATAGATTATGTTGGTTTGGGCATGTATAGAGAATGGAAGGAAATAGAATTCCCAAAAGGGTATTGTGTATGAATTTGGGAACAACAGGATTGAGAGGTAGACCAAGAAATAGATGGCAATATGAGGTGAGAGTGGATGGAAGAATAGTTGGTGGAGAAGGGTGGCAGGAAAAAGTACATAAGAGAGAAGAATGGAAGAAGCTCCTGAGAACAGCAAGGAATTGTCGCATTCTGCACATGGCGATGGAATGAATGAATGGAAAGTTGTTTAGTATTCAGCTTGAAGGTAATAAAATTGCTGCAGATTGGTTCAGTCCAAATCATTTCCAAATGCCCATTGTAGTTACTGAGATTTGCTGGGAGCTAAGTACCTTCATCATATACCTGTCTCTCCCAAGTGTTGAAAGGTAGAAAGATAAGGGAAAGTTGTTTATGTGTTTAGGACCATGCAGTGAACATGTACTTGCTAGTGAAGGTATAGCTGTGTGCATTCTTAACCTTGGCACTTGATGGAGGTAATTTGTCTGCTTTAGCCCTTGGGAGAGAGTGTCAGGTATCCATTGGTTGGGAGGCTAGGTAGGTCCCAGAATCTGTCTGGATGCATAAAAGGTGCAGGTATTTAGTCACTAACACAACATTACAGAACACCCCCCCACTCCCCCAGTCATATCTCTTAATAGTAGTAATGATCAAAACCACAGATAATGAGATCTCACCATCGTTACATAACTGCATAAATCTTATAAACACTAATATTCTTTCAGATGAAAACCTGATGATGGCCAGAATTGGCCGAAACATGTAGTTATCATCCTCTAATAAAGCGATACCCAAAGGCAGCCTCACGAGTTTATCTCGGGACCTAGTCTGGGCACCAGGGCAAAATTTATGACCTTTAATAGGACTCAATCCAGGGCCGTGACTGGCCTTCTCACGGGTCATAACACCCTGAGGAGACATCTCCACCTACTAGGGCTGCTTGTCAGCCCCTTGTGTAGAAAGTATGGGGTGGGAGAGGAAACCTCGGCTCACATTTTATGTGAGTGCGAGGCTGTGGCCTCACTCAGGCATGCGTACCTGGGCTCCTTCTTCTTGGAGCCTAAGGACATTAGAAGGTTAGGCTTCAGGGCTGTCTGGAGCTATAGTAAGGCTGTGGGCCTCTCATGATTCGATATGGGGCACAAAGGGCCCGTCTTAATTAAGGCCTAGGTGCGTCGGGGCTGGGAGGCCCCAACCCAAATGCAAATCAATCAATCAATCATTCCAATCAAGCCTCTAATAAACATCATTAGAAATACCTGTACCTGTTTATTTATATACACAATGGGGATGGCACATTTCAGAATACTGTCTGGATGCTTTGTAGAACAGAACTAGCCGTACTATGAATCAACTCTGATTACAGGGTTTACCAGCCAGTAGTCCAATAACTACAGTCACGCGCCGCATAACGACGGACTGCATGTGCGATGGTGGTCCTACAAGATTATTATATTATAATACAGTGTGTCCCCCTCGCTACTGAACCTGGAATTTCTTTAATAATTCTACCACTAATGAGGATATTGCAACGAAATTTGAAGCGGACTACAGACACATTCCTCTTCATTTCTCACACAACAAATGTACTCCTGTTCAAATTTTGTTGCAGTATCTTTATTGGTGTTAGAATTATTAAAGAAATGCTGGGTTTGGTAGCGAGTGGGACACACACTATAATATTATAATGCTTATCATTATGTTACAATTGCCTACAGTATTTATTCAGTACAGTAACATGCTGTAGAGTGAAGAGAGAGAAATCAACAAGATGCAACTAATCTGAAGTTTATTATCAAACTTCCATCTCAACATATTTCAGGCATCATTATGCCCATCTTCAGGAGAACGAGACTGTGTGCTGGTTATTCTGCACTGGTTGTGCTGGCTGTGGTTGTGTGGAGCTGGGATGCGAGCTGAGTGCGCTGTGTGAAGGTTACTGTTTGACATTGGATTAGTTGCATCTTGTTGGTTTCTTTCTCTTCACCCTATGTTCATGACGCATGGTCACTAGAGCCTAAAAATGCTGTAGAGTTTTGTAGCTTGGGAGCAATAGGCTGTACCTTATAGACTAGGTGTGTAGTATGCTGTACTGTACTATCTAGGTTCGTGTAAGTACACTCTATGACGTCCACACAATGACAAAGTTGCCTAGCGACGCATTTCTCAGAATGTATCCCCGTCAAGCGATGCATGTCTGTATGTCAGGTGGGCTACTGTGGTTCCCATTTTACGGCGGGTTTTGTGATTAAGGTTTCATGTACGTTTCCGATCTCTGACGTCCATCCTCTGTATCCTGCTGTTACTGTGCGTCTTAATTTGGTCACACATTGGTTAACACCTTTCGCTTGTTTAGTCCATTTGTGCTTTGCATGCCCTAGAGTACTTTTACTCCTTAGTCTGTTTCATCACAACACTGATATATATGTGTGTGTGTGTGTGTACAGCTGTGTCATTAGGAAGTATGTTAGTTCGTTTGTGCTATGCATCACTTAGATTACTTTTGCCCCTGTGTTTCATCGCAACTGTGATCTGTGTGTGTACAGCTGTGTCATTAGCAAATACGGCTGCCGAGAGAGAAGTGAGAGTTACCGTCAATGTCATTACGCAACTGGAACCATGCCCGTTCCCACACAACATCGATGGAGAAGGAATTGAGATTCCCATGTGTCGAGTATCTGTTGAGCTGCTGCCACATTCACCATTGAGCAAGGTGCAAGTGTCTATCATTGTTCATCCGCCACTGACCGTGTCTCAAGTGTCGCATACCATCAGCAGTTTGTGTAAGTTTCGAGTCGTGGTTACTGCTATCAATCTGTTTGGTCCGTCAGGTTATGAAGTCTGTATGCAGCAAGCAGAGAAGGCAGTGAACTGCAGCAGTAGCTTTGACAGTATTTTGTTTCTGTCATGCTGCATTTTTCAGCTTAAATAGAAGCCATTTATCAGGCACCAGTTAAAATACGTAACAGAAAAACTTGTAAACAACAGGTTATACTTACATATCTTACTTACTTACTTCCTTACTCACTTACTTACTTACTCAATTACTTGCTCACTTACTTACTAAATTACTTACTTACTTACTTACATACTTACTTACTCACTCATCCACTCACTCACTCATCCACTCGCACGCTCACTCACTCGCTCACTCACTCACTCGCTCACTCACTCGCTCACTCACTCGCTCACTCACTCGCTCACTCACTCGCTCACTCACTCACTCACTCACTGATTGGGGATGAGGGAAATTGTGCGCACAATTTCCCTCATCCCGGATGCACAGCCTGACAGCCGACCACCAGCAACCAAGTCGTTACACACCATATGCGGCAATAACACAAGTATAGTCTCGAGCTTCCGATGATGGGCATATAAGTGCCCGAAATATGTTGAGCAGATTATAAGTGCGTTAAAGCATTCAGTAGCATCTAGTTGGTTTTCTTCTCTATGCTTATGCTATGATGCACGGACAAACATACATCAAATGTTGTTGCATGTTTCTGATGTCCTCTTGCCCAGAACAATACTTAAACACTTATAATTTGAACAACTCTTATATATTTGATTGATGTATATTGAATGTGCAATACAATGTTATGTATCCTTATTGTTGCACTGTGCATATCGTCAAATTATTTAATTAGTGTACCAACTGATGCACACACATAAAAATTCCACATCAAAACATTAAAATTGCTCCAACATGTTTCGATCCTAAGATCATCATCGGGGAGCTACACTTTCCTCGCTAAAGTCACTATTAAAATTAGTCACTGATTAATTTTCATTGTATAAACAGGGTGTTGTGGCAGCACATCCGTAGTCAGGCACTCTCAACAACATAACCTTACACAATAAGACATGCTGCCACAACACCCTGTTTATACAATGAAA
>Ga0131853_10017341_pt1 | contig 13109 bp, 9 predicted proteins | sample TergutLab28metaG_FD_92764 | JGI IMG/M metagenome (GOLD analysis project Ga0131853, IMG submission 92764) | Labiotermes labralis P1 segment gut microbial communities from Petit-Saut dam, French Guiana - Lab288 P1 (version 2) (version 2) | ecosystem: Host-associated > Arthropoda: Insects >...
CCGTAGGTTTTTTATTGTTTCAATGTACCGAGCTGAATTGACAGTCTTCCCAGCTTCCAAAAATTCTGTCATGTAAACTCTTTGTGAGTCCCAAAAAACAGTCAAAAGAATCTTGCCGGCAGATGGCACTGTTTTGAATTTTTTCGGGTGAGGAGATGAAGTGTGCCTGTATTCCATGCTCAGTCATTTTTCTTCAGGGTCAAAATGATGAATCCATGACTTATCCCCAGTAACAATATTCAAAAGAAATTGATCTCCCTCTTCACGATAGCGCTTCAAAAGTTCTTCACAAATTTCAACATGTTTTTGTTTCTTTTCTGGCGTCAACATGCGTGGCACCCATCGAGAACAGACTTTTGTGTAGCCAAGTAAACCAATGATATAGCCCATTCTTTCTTTAGACATTCCTAGCCTACCTGCTATCTGCTTCTGGGTGATACGGTGGTCATGCTTGATCAGTTCATCAACCTGTTTTTGATGCCTGTCATTTGTCACGGAAACCGGCCTTCCACTGCGAAGGTGGTCAACAATATTGGCACGACCTGGTTCACATTCACGAAATTTAATGGCCCAACGATTTACTGTAGTTCTGTGAACAGTGTCTTCACCATACACAGCCTGTAAACGGCGATGAATTTCACCTGGCGTTACGTTTTCAGCACTTAAAAATTCAGTCACCGCATGTTGCTTCAATCTCGTTGACATACCACCATAACACGACTCCATGTTAACACGCACTGTTTTCGAACCGGTGTAGAGAAAGGAATGAAACTTTTCACCGCTGTGCAGGAGGGTTGTGGCTACAAGGACACACTGAGCGCGCATCGCTACTTTGCTCCGTCGGCAAAATATTTCACTGTGTGCATTATTTATCAGTCGCCCCTAGTATGTATCAATGCTACAGAGGTACTTGCCAAGCGAACATCAGTCCATATCTACCATGTTACAGGGCGTCACAAACTTGAAGACAGTACTTGCATGAGTACTCAGTACACACCTTGGTGTGGATACGAAGATGTCTCTTCAGGGCTGGACTCTGTGTAAACTTGCAACCACAGAAGGTGCAAACAAACGGCTTCACACCTGTGTGAGTTCGAAGATGAGACAAAAGGGCACCACGCTCTGCAAAGAGGGCACTACACTCCTTGCATTTGAAGTTCTTTTCACCTGTATGTAATCGCATGTGTACCTTCAGCATGTAGTTGTTGCGGAAACAGCGCCCGCAAACTGTGCACTGATAAGGCTTCTCACCTGTAACCAAACAAGATGTAAGGCTCTCACAACAGCAGATATTAAGATTATTGTCTTCTGGGATATGACACCATGCATCTTGGTACAAAGGCAAGAACACTTTTGAGAAACTTGCTGCCTCAGAATTCATGATAGAAAAATGGGGCAGCAGTTATCTCCACAATACTAGCATTAGCTGTCAAATTACATCCCAGAGAACTATAATCTGAAACTACATGGTAAGCAAAACTATACAGCCTTCACGGAAGAGTGACGTTTAATTATTCTTTATGCAACCATTTATTACAATACTGGTACGCTTATAATAATTAATGCTGAGAGTTTGGTTTGACAGCACCAGCTGAGAGGTTGCAACCCACACTGCAGAACAGAAAGTGTTTATTCTATAAACTTTCTTTAAATGTGACAGTGTCAGAAGTACAGAGATATTACTAACATTTTAATGCTTATAATGTCCTACAAGCAAATGAGTGATCAGTTGTTCATAGCTTTCGTGTCGTGTCATCGTCATCATCATCATCATCTGTCATGAGTCCAGCCTTGAGAGACCTGTTTTGGCCTCGTCTAATTTTCTCTTAAAAGGTCTTCCAAGTCATCTTTGTTCACTTGATCTATAATTCAGCATTATTTTTGGCATCCTGTTGTAGTTCATTCTCATTACGTGTCACAGCCAATTTGTCTAGAGGTAAGGACACTGCAATGTGAGTAAACAGTATAGTTTAAAAATGTGATAAAACAAGTTTTGTATTCTCAGAAGTGATGCAGGACTTACACAAACAGCAAGAACTGATGAAACTGTGGAACATGTGCATATGGCAGTTCAAGGGAAGAGACTTTTCTCGTATAACCCTCATTTTGTAATTCCTTGAAGGGGGCTCATTTATATTAAAATAGCGTCAGTTTGTGTTTGCACCTGAATGAAACTTCCACACTTAAAGAGAATTTTCACAGCAACCACCCGAGTCTGCAGTGTAGAACACCATCTTAAAAACTAATGCTGTCAACCTAAATTCCTAGCATCACTTTACAAATTGCACCAACATTGGATTAAATGGCCCCACTCAATATTACAATAATCTGTGCCATCATAAAAATCATGTATTTACTGCATAAAGTACAAGTAGCTACAATGTTCAGCAACACATATCATTTACTTCTGAGAAATATTTGGTCTAATGACTGGCCAGATATAACAAATATTTGCAGCCAAGCATGTGAAATTTGGTATTCTCAGAGATTACATATTGCCAATGAAGGTTCTTCTTCCTCTTCTTCTTCTGGCCATCACAGGTCAGACATATTCTGGGAATCTGTTAATGTGTAACTAATTCAAGTGGGTTAATCATTGCTCTCAGTAATAATCTATTTTCCCATTCAATTAATTCCAAACTCACACAATTTGCTCTCCTTTCCAATGCAATAACTGTACCTGTATGTATCTTCATGTGCTCCTTGATGTAACTCTTCTGAGCAAAAGTTTTGTTGCACCTGACACAGGCAAAGCGAGTCTCCTTTGAACAGTCCTCACTAACCTCTTCACACCTGCACAAGGCAGTCTAGTACAGACATCATACATACTAAAATACCAGAACTTGAAACCCTCAGAAAACAAACAATTCAGAAACTGGAGCTGTTCTTGTCCTTAGGTAAAAGAATGGGAATGTGCCTAATGAGTCAAACTAGCTTCCCCCAGTTACTGGACAACTTGTCACATAACTACCTCTACATATGCACCTACCATCAAATTTTGTCAGCTCTAACAGAAAATGCACAACAAAAACTGTGGGAATAGCCACAAAAACCTGCAATTAAGACAGATATGTCAAAATTAAAATCACCAAACCAAACCAATACCTCAATCTAAAACACCAACTTGAAAGAAATATGAGACAGTAGGCACCTCCTCAAAATTTCACCCAAGGATGAGATAGAGAGTTTCTGATATGTGGTGTTGTGTCTTGAATACAAAATGACAGGCAAAGTCCAGAAGCCAGTAACTCTTAACAGTCATATACCACATTCAGCACCCTGCAGAACTGAGGTCACAGATACATCGACTGGACTTCTTGGACTACTATAAATCATCAAATTTATTGGTAGTTTATTGAACAAAACTGTCAGTAACCCAAATTATGTTACACAGAATGACAATGAATGATACGTTGGAACCTATGTGGAATAAAGTGGTCATGGGAACTTTGATCTGTTCCCTTCATTTTCCTGCACAGGTTCAGAGACACTACACGAGTCCTCAGCTGGGATACATGATGTGGAAATTGAGATCCAAACAGGTAACTTTCAGCGGTAAGTCACAAACATTACAACATAAACCACCTTTCTCAGTCCAAACAGTGAACTTATGTGATGGATACAAATTTGTGTCCATAACAGTAACATTTTTTAAAATCTGTGGAACTACAAAATATAATGAAACAATAAACTTCACTATTCATACTTATACAAACCCTTCTATTCTGTCAGTACCTGTCAACATTATGAATAACTTTTAACGTTAGTCATCCCGATGTGTTTATCTGTACATATAAAGTATAATGTATCAGTCAAAACACAACAGTCTTACTACATAAAATGCCATCTTAGAGTGACATGTTTCGACTCTTTCTGAGTCATCTTCAGGCCCTCTAAAGTACAGATCCAAGGTTAACAATGTTTAGAGTGCATTCTGGGAACCCAAACGCTTACAATAGGTAGCATAATTGTTACAAGTCTACATGTGTCGTAGATTTTGATATATATATATATATATATATATATATATATATATATACACACAATAGATTATAGTTTAAAAATTAAAACAATAAAATTTATAAAAATAGTTGTGTTGTATGATGGTGTGTGTGTGTGTGTGTGTATATATATATATATATATATAAACTAGTTATTATATAGCACAGTGACATCTAACAGAGATGTGCATATTGGGGATGATTAACTATTGTCAGAGCTTGAATTGAATCATTTAGGTACCACAGAATGGTTCCACATTGAATTGGTCACTAGCTACATATATTAAAATAAAAGATGAAAAAAAAAGACTAGATGTAATAAATGCAATATGTTGTTGAGTCACACTGGGCACTGCTGTGGTTGTATTGTCTATCTGTTATTATGTAGAACTGTTGGTTTATGTGGCACCAGTGCCAAGAATTATTGTGTTATGTTTGCATGGACTTGATGGACTTAGGTTCCTATTTCTGATGATGACTTATTAAATTTTCCAACGATGAGAAGGCCCCCAATATGCACATCTCTGTTAGATGTCACTGTACTATGTAATAACTAGTTTATATATATATATACACACACACACACACATACACCATCATACAACACAACTATTTTTATGAAAATTTATTGTTTTAATTTTTAAACTATAATCTATTGAATATATATCAAAATCTACTGACACATGCACTCTTGTAACAATTATGCTACCTATTGTAAACGTCTGGGTTCCCAGAATGCACTATAAACATTGTTAACCTTGGATCTGTACTTTAGGGGGCCTGAAGATGACTCAGAAAGAGTCTAGAAATGTTGCCCTAAGATAGCATTTTATGTAATAAAACTTGTGTTTCGATTGATACGTTATACTTTATATTATGAATAACACATACAAGTGACAACTGTAAGCAAACTCTGTAACAAAGAGAATAATATAATATTGTGACAATTTTAACATGCATGCAAGAAATCTAACTTCCATACAGCACCCACATCTGATAGGGAAAGATTCACCTGATCCTAATTAACTGCAAGTCATTCTACTTACTTAACTGGATCTTGCAACTCCAGTCCAGACATATGCTTAGACTCATTTTCATCAATGTGCACACTGCCATTCACGTCAACTTTGGTATGCTCAGATTCACTATTTACCATTTCTGCTACCGCGGATGTCTGTTCTGCTTCCTCCCCCAACTTATTTGTCACACATTCTTCTGTTTCTGGCATGGTGGATATTTCCTCTAAGTCAAACCCTGTAAGAGCCTCACTCTCATGAGAAACATAATCATCAGAAGGAAAAACAACTTTTTGTGACTGCTGTGTGTCAGCAATGCCACTTTTCTCACTATCATCTTTAACATCCATCTGCTTCATTCCTATGGTTGCAAATTTTGTGACTGAGATGGTACCAACACCTGACATGTTGAAACGGATGCGCGACACTTCATTGTTATCACCGCTGGGTGACTGGTCTTTTTGCACTCTGTCCTGATCATTGGCCCAAATCCTCACAACATTCCTTCCCTTCGTTGTCGCCACTATATCAGTCTTTCTGCTTGACTTTGGAGGCTGTTTTGGATGACTCACTTTCTTGGTTGTGCAAGGTGAATCTATTCCAGCTTTATCATCCACTTCAGTCTGTAACTTACAGTCCTCGTTCTCAATACTGTCAATGGCTGTTTCTGCCATCTGTGCACACTTAAAAGCAGAGACAGAGTTTGTTGTGGGCTGTGCTACTGATTCCACTGACACACTATGGAAAACATTAGTGCTGTTATTTAAAGTGGGGTTCAGTTCTTGAGCTGTACTTGCAACAATCTCCATGGCTGTGCCATTGGCTAACGTTGATTCATCCCCTGCCTCTGACGTGTTGTGCTTAATATAAACACAATAACATTAATTTCAGACTAAACATATTAACACAGTGAACCTTTCCTTAGACATATTTTTGGGTAAACATTAATTAAGCTCAATATCAGCTGTTACAAGTTCCCTCTCCACATTCACACAAGACAGCTGAGCCACTACAAGAACTGTACAACCCTGGCTCACAATATTCTGCTTACTCATCTGTATCAAAGACACATCAACATGAAAACATTTATTTCTTTTGAACCAATTATGTCAGACCCAACATCTAACATAAAGCCCCCCCCCCCCCCCACACACACACATGTAATGTTTTAAATCGGGCAAATAATAAAGTCCAAGTAGACTGTAGTAGGAACAGTAACACAATTCATCATTGATTGCACCTACACAAGGTATAGGTTAGAAACCCGTCAACACAACAGAATGAAAGTTACAGCAGAATGAGCATAGATGGGTGAAAACTATTCACAAACGTATGTTTCTATTCAAAAATTTTCAATAGTATACAGGATTCTACACAGAACATGGTAAATACTACGGAAACAGTCAATCAGATTATGATAAAACACCTTGTAGGTACTTACTTTATCACAAGATCCTTCATAAAAAAAGCGCCAATTTCTTAATGTGTGTTCTGATTCTAGGCACGATAATTTGAAACTGTGAAAAGTTTCAACACGATATAAACACTGATAACACAAGCGATTTGGTAATTCATCTTCTGAACATACCTATAAATGAAACCAGGTAACAATATAAATATTACTACTTTGTAGCACATTAACAATATTAGTACTATAAATATTACTAACCTTAACCAGAGTGGGTGAACCAAACAGAAGTCGAACATTTTGCATGCGTTAAGATTTATGACGTAAAACGCCAAGCACTCAAAAATATTTTTGGTACTTATGTTACAGCACCCTTAGAGTTAAAAAACGTCTCGCAATTACGTGATGGGACAACAGTAGTATCAACTTACGTCTATTGAAAGGTACGTCTTTATTTTGGATTTCAAATCCAATGTGACGCCTTCGGGCTCAAACATATTGATTCCCAGTTGATGTTCAGAAGCACATAGGCGACACCTTTTAAGGTACAAATCGAACTCATCCATCGTTAACTACTTTAAACGATTTGAAAAATACCTCAAAATGGCAACTGTGACAAGTCAACGCACAACAATAAATGCAATATTACACACGAACAGCTTCGCTCTCGCTATTGCCATCACCTCCGTGCAAGTCATGGATCACACGTGCAACTTATGTGGCACTGCATACGAAGACCCCTGTCACAGATTGATAGTGTGTGTACCCTGAAACAGACTTGTGACAGTAAGAGCAATGCTGTGCGTTGCTGGTTCTGTACTATGTATTGTGTTTTACTTCCACGTAAATGGCAGAGAAAGGCAATTGTGCATGCGAGTTTTATTATACGACAGACACTGTAACGTCGATGCAATGTGGAATGTACTTCGGCTGTTCGACTGCAATTTTAACAGTTTTCAGAAATGTTGCCCTCGTGTTTTAAATTGTCTGGAAGGTGATGTGACTACCCATTACGAGACAAAAAGAATAAAATTACGTGAAAACGAGGCCGTTCTTAGAGAAAGTGGGTAGCACACCCACTTTCTCTAAGAAAGTTGGAAGGGCGTGAGGCTGACATTCTTACCGAAAAGACTCCAATGTCTGGAATCTCAACAGCGGGGAAGCCATGGCCCGCAAATGGGCCGAATCACCATACAAGGAGGAGGAGAAGGAGGAGTAGGAGACGTTGCGTGGGGAATAAACATTGGTGTGACCAGACTCCGCGTTGGTATGAACGAATATATGATTCGAGACGCTGAAGACGAGATCGGGGAATCGTTGAGACCAGTGCTACATCTGAATGGCTGCTGGAATAAGTTTTGTCTGAAGAATAAATAATGACTTACAGGAGTTTCTCAACCTGAAGGGCGAAACAGGAACTTGCGTCCGATCTTCGCCAAACTTTGATCTGATAGGACTCCAGTCTTTATATAATTTAATGTAAATACGTCAAGTGGAAGCCGAGTGAGTCATTCCATGCGGGCTGACAGACAGGCGGCACAAACATGACAAATCTACCAGTCGCTTGTAATTTTTTTTTTTTTGCGAAAACGTCAGAAACTGGAGGATACAATAATTTTAAATCGCTACAACACATTCATTACATAAAGTAAAAATATGCAAATATCTGTCTAGCTTACCAAATGATCTTGGAAACTTCTGAGTAACAGGAGCAGAGTTGGATCAGTCAGTATAGTAATGTCCGAGCAAACATGGTGATATTCCCTGCACAGCACCGTTACTGGCTCTGGTGCCCATTCTTCGACAACAAAACTGACACACCGGGACATAGATCATTCACCGACATCTGGCTCTCAGGTTCAGGTGAATCTCCACTTTCTGCAAATGAATCTGTGGCGTGGCACCTTTTGTCTAAGACAGAATTTATCAAACGAACAGCATTTTAGAGAAAGATATTAAGATATGTTTACTCTAAACCTAATTCAGCAGAAGCATTCAACGCTTAATTACATGTCACAAGATTGTGTAAATGTACAGCTTCTGGTTTCCTAGAAAACGGCATCTAAACTTGATAAAATTAACACTGAGAAAATATGACGTAAAACGCTCCATTTATGGACTATTACCAATTTCTTTCTTCTGAATCATCTTTTAACCCAGGTCACACTTTGTGTTATGTTTAATTCTGGTAACACAACCATGTGGTAAATGTTCACTGGGAAGACCGAAAAGTAAATGGGAAGATAATTGCTCTTGGGAACATTTTTTGTGATGGCGATAATTTAATGGGAGCAGCTATGAAACTTTGACTGGTTCCGCACAATTTACAATTCTGTTTATACTTCTTTGCTAGTGTTTTCATCATGCTCCAATTTGCATCATTTGCAACTAAAGTATCGTCTTTTCCCAAGGTACATTGCATTCTCTCAGTTGTTTATTTTGGATAAACACTTAGCAACAGTGATTTGAAAGGAAGGAAACATTTCATCTTGACTTTTTATACTTTATAAACAAATTACTTTTTCGGCGCCAAGTTTTTCCAGTACCAGCCTAATTATTTACAGTTTCCTCGGTTTCATCTCGATTTACTCTTGCAATGAACACACCGGCACCATGTCCATTCTTTAAGTACCTGTTTCAGATTTCTCAAAACGAATTTCTCTTCTCACTACTGGTACGCGTACACTTTCACTAATAAGTTCACCCTCGAACAGGCCATGGAGGTCCAGAGGGGAGTAGAGGTATAGCTCTACTCTTTCTTTGACCTCTGCATTAGCTGGGGTTGGTGGTCCACTCCATGCCCCGGCCGCTGTACCTCCGCCAAAGAGACGCGGAAAACCTCGCTCCGACCGTCCGGCCCGTACCGAGTCGCTATACCGACCATGCTACCCCGGCCCACACACTTGCACTAATACGATAATAATATCTGTGTTCGTTGCAATTTTTATCTCTGACCCATTATTTTTAAATTTTTGTTAAGTATACATTTCAGCAATAGAGAAATTCACCAACTTGTCGCAGAATACTACCAGAATATCCACCCCCCCGCCACACACATACACACTTTTTTTTCCGTTAGCTTCCAGGATTTAAAACTTAAGGATTTTTGTCAGCCGTTCGAAGTGCTGCTGTACCATGAAGTGAAACATTGAAAAGGGGGGGGGGATCCATGAAATGGTGTGGGTTAACTAGTTTCACCCTATACCCCTTTTATTCGGTGATGTCTTAAACATGTGGACGGACAATGAACAACACACAAAGTACTCTTAATGCTCACACGAACAATGATTACTGAACCTGCGAATAGAAGCAGAAGTGTAATATTCTTTATTCAGCTCTGCGTGTTACACACAGCTCTACGTTCGCCTTATAAAAGAACTACAGTAGAAAAACACATTTCATACTTCGCCTAGCTCCAGAACTTCTGTATCGTATTATATATTTCCCAATAAAGGAAAAGCGATTACTTCTCCTCCAAGAATGTCCAGACAGGCTCTGAGACCCACTCAACCTCCCAATCAGTAGGTGCAGGTATTCTTTCCAAGGGGTAAGTCAGCCGGGGCCTGAAGCTAACCACTCACCTCCTAGTGTTGAGGTTAAGAATGAGTGCAGCAACTCCCTTTCTCTCCCTGTATATGTTCATAGCATGAGCAGGGACAACTTTGCCGTTTCAACAAGGTATAAATAAAGATTCAATAACATATGCGAAAAATATGTATTATATTTGAATGAATATTATAAACTGCGGGCTATAGCAGCCCGGACACTTATCCAGCCTGCCTGCACCTAACTTCCAACCTACAGCAACCCAAGAACCGGACGGCCCATGTGGTAATCAGCACTATAGTCGTGAGCTCCTGATGATGGGCATAGCAGTGTCCGAAACATGTTGAGCCTATCATAAGTACAATAAAGCAATAAGTAGCATCTAGTTGGTTCTTAGTCTTCAGTTATCACAACGATGCACGGTCCAATACACATCAAATTTCAGCCAAATCCTACACCTAATCTTGGAATTATAACAATATCCACACCCAAGGCACTACAGAAGGCTCTGTGACGTAATAATGGCAACATTTAAGGGATACACCGTTCCGTGTTACACCCTTTCGCCACGGCGAGGCACAAGATGTGAGCGGGACCTGAAACAAACTAAAAAAACCACAACAAAAATACAAAGGCGCATTTCGCGTCTATGCGAAAGCTCCAAAACACTGTAAAAACACTAATATGTAGAGTTTGCAAATCAGAATTTTGAGAAAAGAGGAAACTTATCTGTGCTGTCCGCAGTCTTGAATTTCATGGTGATATATCTTCTTGTAGTATAACGAGGTATTTAAACATATTATTCTGGCTTCACTACGTCCTTTTTCCATACATTCTGCTAATGGAAAAGCTACACGTACATCTATGCCGTATATTACTTATTCGTTGTACAATCCTTTAAAACAAAAGGATAATGTAATGACCAATAAAATACAGCTGTATGCCTTTGACTGTCGCAGGTAAAAACACAGTACAAGGAAGATACAAAGAAGCGCAGGTTAACTTGTCGTACCAATTCTTGCAGTTCAGTATCCTCTTGTTTTGAAGACGCAACGTAAATTTTTCTTTAAATGAAGTTTATGTGAGCGCGGAAATCAAACGTGTGGATAATATGTATATTATTCTAGGAGTTAACTGTGGCGATACACATTATACTGTAAATATTTCCCTGCCTCCATGATGCACGTTATACATGTACATTGTTGCAGCCCTTCCACCCTCATGCCTGCGATATATTTAAATTACTGTAGCCCTCCCACCCTGATGCCTGTGTTAAAAACAACATTGATTGATTATATATTTAAACAGCTGTCAACCCAAAAATATATTTCTTTCAATCATGTAATAAAAACTCTACTAATATTGATCAAAATGGTAATTGGACAAGTATAGAAGTCTCGTACTCAGACGACAAATAAACAGTGACATTCGTCTTTGGAGTAACAAACTTAACGTTATGAAGCCTGGTGGCTAGTGACAGACTTATAGATTTGTAACACATTCAGTTTGGCTCCTAATATACACACATGTTCGACGCTGTGTTTTGAAAATTACGGAAGTTTAGTGGTAGATTCGTGAAATGCGCTTTTGCAGCTTTAACAAAACAAAATATTAATGGGTTCGTCTACTTAAACTGCAAATCCAAAGCATCTTATTGAAGGGACGCTCCATTCACTTCGGAAATCGACGGATAATGTAAACGCGGCCCAATAAACGACCTTCCACTTAGTTCGCCATCAGACCACGCAGTGCAGTTTACCAAGGTAATAAGAAACCTTCGTCATGTAATGCAGCCTAGTGTCTGTAATCATAATATTCGAAGTTAATAGATTCAGGTGAATTCTAATGTATTCTTTTCTTTTTTAACTCATGGTTCCGTGCATCACAATTCAATGTTAATAAAAATCCAACCAGATATAAGAGTATGCAGATATTTATTCACTGCAAAGTCACTCTAAATGTTTCGGGTGTCACAGCACCCATCATCAGGAGTACTGAAAACTGTAACAGCAACCTCCAGTACAGATCATAATACTGGTACAGCTACTTCCCTCCAACGTGGCCTGATCGGGACTCCCAGGCCACGTTGGAGGGAAGTAGCTGTACCAGTATTATGACCTGTACCGGAGGTTGCTGTTACAGTTTTTAGTACTCCTGATGATGGGTGCTGTGACACCCGAAACATTTTGAGTGACTTTGCAGTGAATAAATATCTGCATATTGTTGCATCTGGTTGGATTTTTATTAACATCTAAAGTATTCGTTTGTTCGAACACAATTTAAATACTGGATCAGTAATGTTTTCTTTACCTAAAATATTTAACTCCCACGACAATTTTATCGGCAATTGAAGAATAAAGTATATTGATGTGCTAATGTTTCTATATTTCTAACAATGAACAAAAAAGACAGAGGTCAGTGACTCGCCGTTTGTTGCTGGCTCTCGTGCTGGCAATCGATGTGTGGGACCTATCTTTAGTTGTCCATCGATGTCACCGACTGCGTGTGTTGCTCCTCTTGCCATGGTGCTGTGTTCGAAGTCCTTCGGATGCATACTGCTGTAATCCCGGGGTAGTTGCAACCGTTGACAAAATCACTGCACTTATCATTCCAGCACTATCACTATCACTTATGAGGTCTTTGCAGACACCGTCGTTTTCGGATCACACATAATTAGACACAAAAAGATAAACACGAACACTAAGCTTCCACGGATCCACTTATAAAAAAAACTAATCACTGAAAACACAATTCGAGGTCATGAAAAGTAACATATTTTAAAATTACGGGGTATATAAATGTTCATTTAATGCACAGGCGTTCCCGAGCATAATATGTTTTATTCAGTTCACAAACACTCGCGGGAACGTAAGAATTTTTGTTTATATTTGTTGCAGAAACACCCCAGAAAAAGCGAGAACTTTTATACTTGGCGCACAAGTACTCACGAACAGAGTAAGCCACACGAAATGAACCCCACTGCCTGCCGGCCTTGCATTCATATAAAATGCTACATCTTTATTGTGTCTGATGGGGGGGGGGGGGGGAGAGGTTTTGAAAATTTTCTGGCGTTTTTGAAAATTTTTTTCGAAAATTTCGTTAAATTTTACTTTTAAATTTGAGAAAAAAAAATAAAAA
>Ga0131853_10017342_pt1 | contig 13109 bp, 10 predicted proteins | sample TergutLab28metaG_FD_92764 | JGI IMG/M metagenome (GOLD analysis project Ga0131853, IMG submission 92764) | Labiotermes labralis P1 segment gut microbial communities from Petit-Saut dam, French Guiana - Lab288 P1 (version 2) (version 2) | ecosystem: Host-associated > Arthropoda: Insects >...
AGGGTATTGTAGGATACAAATGGTTTAACTGCTCTTATGCAGTAACAAGCAGAATTTAATTTGGGAGTAATATGTTCAATATGTCCCTTCCAAGAAAGTTTATTATCAATTATTAGTCCCAAATATTTTATTTCATTGGTTGTGGTTATATTTTTTGTTTCAATCTTGATTTGTATTTCTGAATTCCCTATTTTTTTTAGTGTATATGGTTAACATGTGATTTTTATCCACCCTCCCCCTCCACCCTCTACAATTGTCAACATTTCACCAATTCAATGAGTGCGCCTTATCTTAACTTTTGCGCATGAAAAGCACTGAGTACAAGGTTTGTTTGTTCCATGGTGCTGGCCTTGAACAGTACGAATTTGAATTTGATGTCTAGCAATCGCCGTATGCTTTGTACCGTGTTGTAACATTTTATTCCATTCGTTCATTTTCCGTTTATCCATTTAAAGGGACAACTTAAGGATGTGGAAATATATGTAACGGCTTTCAAGATGCTATTGTGTCAGCATACAGATGTCGGGAATATTCTGACACCTGCAAAACTATCAGAGTAAGTTTAATTAATTTTACATTTTTTTACTACATGCATTGTGATGTAATTGTTACCGATTAGACCAACAAAACGCACACACTAAAGTTTTAATTTACAAAACTCGGGGTGTGTAGTTGTACAAAACAATTGCTAGGCCACACTTTCGTCTCCAATATATGCAACTATGGTAAGATCATAAGTGTCTGATTTACAGAGGTGAATATGTACACAATAATTGGAATAGCCCATAGGTTGGAGTGTGTTCACAATGTACCATATAGGCTGCTCCAATTGTGTATGTATTCGCCACTGTATATTGTATATAACCACGAACACATTCCATCCTATAGGCTGCTCAGTTATTGTGAACATATTCGCCTCCGTAAATCAAACATAGAATATCTGACCACAGTTCTGTATATTGGAGATGACAGTGTGGCCTAGATATTGTTTTGTACAACTGCATTCCCTGATGATGTGTCATTGAGGCCTGAAACATGTAGGAGTTTTGTATTTTAATACATTAAAGTGTGTGCATTTAGTTGGTCTAATTTGTAACAATTAAGTTTAATTAACAAGCTTCTGATTAGTTGCAGGCTGTGAGAATTCTGAACACAATTAATAGTAGTAGAGATAAGTTTCATATATTACGTATATCTGTCACATTTGTGGAGTTAGCTACACATGTATGTGTATACATACATACACATATGTATACACACTTTACTAATGGGTCACCATGTACTCTGATTGACATTCCTGCACTTGACACCATCACTTACTATACTTATTTCAAAGTTGATTTTTGGTTTACAATTTCCACTCCCAACTCAAATATGTAAACTAAAGTAATGTAGCCTGTCAAAATGTATTTAACTATTAACATTCTGTTAATAGTTTAAAAATATCCATGAATTGATGCTGTTTGTTAAGAAACTGAACAAAATCATAACAAGCCAAAAGGGAAAGGTGTTTGTTTGTTTGACAAGCACAGGTTTATTTGTATCCAGAAGTAAGATATAAGTTAATCTTTATGTCTTCTTAGTTTGGATCAAAAAGTACGATATTTTTTTATAAAAGTTACAGACTACAAGTGAATGCAAGCCAGTAATGGGCAGGTATTACAGTCACAATGGTTTTACTGTTAGTGACTATAGCTTTACTGCAGCTTTGTAAGAAAATAGAACCCACATAAATAAATCTATAGCCTTCTGTGTCATGTGAATTGTCAGACAATAGTCCAAGGGACTGGGGAATTGAATAAACTAGACATTTGTAAAATGCAGTGAAATCTGTGTCATGTCTGTCCCTTTGCATGGAATATCTCGGCAAATTTTATGTTATTTTATATTGGAGACTTTTATTAAATATGAGTCCAGAAAGTTAAAGATTGATTAAAATTGGACAGAAATATCAGACATTTACATGAAGATGTAAGTACTTTTACATTTTTGACAGTGAAATACATGGCGGTCTAATAACAAAGAATTTCTGTTGCATTTCCATGTCAGCATTTTAAATATTTATCTCTCTTTCCACGCCAAGAGTTACTCATACAAAATGGATCAACTGATAACCTGTATTAAATAATGTCACTAACATAACACATTGTTATGTTACACATACATTGCCTGTCTTGTTTGCTTTTTTGTGTACTTTTTTGTCTTTGTTTTTATCATGTATGTTTCATTGTCTCAGCAGTGTAGTTTCTCTTATCTATTAGTAAGTAATGACATTGTTGGAATTGTACATTCAGACTTCATCCAGAGGAAGTGTAGAGTAAGGGATATTAACATTTCTTTGGTAATTGCTAAGGGAATGGAAAATAAGTCGGTAAAGGGCAAAATTTATGTGACAGCAGAGTTTTAAGTTTGTGAAAGGGAGCTAGAGCAAAATAAGAAGCCAACACGTCATTGACTTAGAAGAGATATTGTAGGTGCTCTCAGAGGGACAATTGATACTTTGACATTTGTGTCACACATAACTGTTAGTGACACAAAGCAAAAGACCCTGTGTGGGTGGCTTTGCATTGCTTGCTTTCGAAGGACACAAAGTTTTTTTTTTTTTTTTCCTTGGGAATTTCCAGACTTGGTAAGAGAAAGTGGGGGGGGGCAATCAGAGCTAAGAGTTTGAAATATTTAGAATTAGGCCTCTGTAAGTTTGCAGAAGTTCAGTATGTAGTCAATCTGGGCAATAGTTTTTATGAAGGTCTGAGTTCATGAGTTTATGTTATGCTTAGCAAGGGGTACACTAGAGACTTGCCATTTGGACACCGTACAAGTAGGACGTAAATTGTATCATGCCATGTTTTGAATAATTCGTTAATAAATTATAGTTAAGAATCTGCTGTGCGGTGAGTCTGACAAGATTTGTTTAATGTTGTTCCTCTCTCTTCTTTGTTTTTGGAAGTGAATTGTGTAACTGTAAGAAAATATACAATGAGATTTGTGACTAAAGTGGAGAGTTATTACAAAAGTGACACTGACCTGGTACATTGTGATCCTCTGAGATGCCACACACATATTCCCAATGAGAGATGTCTCATAGCTCCCAACAAAAGCAGTGAGGGGTAACAGTGTTGAAGGATACCATATATTGGTTGTTTCGACTTTGTTATTCATACATGGAATATCTAAATTTTCCACTTGTTTACCAGCTTGTAGATGGAGGAAAACCCCTCCCTGGATGGTTGTAAATATATTCTACAGGACATATTTTATACCTAGGTCTAAATTTTGATGCTTCTTCTTGAATATTGACGTCAGAAGAGGGTGCTGTGGAAAATATTTGGACCTAAGAGGGAGGAAATGGAAGGCTTGAGACAACTGCAGTCATGTACTTCATAATTATTACTTTTCACTATACATTATTAGCAATTTTAAATCCAGAGGGATGCTGTAGGTGGGATATGTAGCATATGTGGAGGAGATTAAAAATACAGAAGTTTCCATCAGAAAATTTGAATGGAGGGAGATCACTTGGGACGCCTAGGCATAGATGATAGGATAACATTAAAACCATTGAGTCATAAGGTGAATGATGACTATTAAACTGGCTCATGGTAGGATTCATTAGCACACTATTGTTAAAACTGTAATGAGCCTGTGTTTTGATAAACAGTAGGGAATTTCTTGATTAACTGAGTGTTAGCTTATCAAGAAGTGCTCTCTTCATGCAGACAGCTCTGTCAGGAAAGAGAATTTAGTTTCACATCATGGTTGAGACATTTTGTGCACTCTTGATTTTTAAGACCACTGCTTCTGATGGAGATATCCACTTGCTGTAGTAACACCAAACAGCTACTAGAATCTCAATAAGTACTGAACCAAATCCAAAAAAAAAAATTACAAAGGAAAACAGGTCAGTTACAGCCGTGCTAGAAAGTTTCTGAGGATTAAACCTGTGTCTTCATATTGTTGAAGTATAAGGTTTTCAGCTTTGAAGATCTAAGAGCATTTCTGGGTGAAAATAACCTGCAGTAATGTACTTCTGTTCTCACTTTGCTGATGTCTGTGTTTGTAAATACCAACAGTCTCTCAGGCAGTTTCTCATGGAAAAACAAAAGCAACTCAAGGATCTCAATTGCGGCAGTTGATAAAATTCCGTGCACGGATTTGCCCATTCTTTTACTATTTCTGTGACTGCCATGGGATCAAGCCAAGAATCTATCAAAATGAAAGTTTCTGTCCCACACAAGTGTGCATAATGGTATTTTGGTCAGATCTTGATGTAAATGTTTCTGAGTTGGCCTTCGTTTCTTAAACAGAACTTGCACTGTAGCATGTAAAATAAGAATAAATTTGTGTTTTTTAATGCTTTAGAATGCTGACTATGAACAAAAAGACAGAATAAGATATCACAATGAATATTCAACTATTAATAAATTTGTTTTCAGGTGTCCTTTTTGTAGTAGCCATTCCTCAAAGAACAGCAGCTGCTGCTTTGGGTTCATTTTCTAATGGATTCCAAGAAACGTGCAGCTTTGAATAGACATCTTCAGGAATTAACAGAAATATGAATCAGTTGTAATATTTTGAAGTGTCAGATGATGAGAAGATACACGTCTTTCTTTTCACAAAGAATGCAAAAAGAAATTGGTAGTCCCTGTTATAACATGCAGTCTGAGGGTGATATAGCTACCTAATGATCCAAACCAGGTAGGTACCAGACATACTGAACTGTGGGACCAGTTTTTTATTTCATTCCAAATTAAAATTGATTATGTTGTATTTGTCTACGAAGAAAAGTGTGCAAAACCTACTTACTGGCATATGAGACAATGGGCCTAAGAAACACGGAATTTTCATTTCACCTACTGTCATAGTTGTCCGCTCAGTCTAGTATTACTGGAACTGTTAAATGTGATGTCATACTGCTAGGGTCTTTGCAAATCAGTTCTATTCCTAGAGAAATATTCTCATATTGATAACTCAATGCTGATGTAAGTTTTGAGATATGCCACAGTTATGAGATGTTGATTAGTGTGTGCATGTGCACTGCTACCTTGTGACCCTTTGTTTTGAGGGCTAATTTAAGGTCCACAGTGCCTGTGGTGTTGATATTAATATGAGTGTTCCATGTAATTAAGCATAATAAAGAAAGGTTCAATAAATCACTTTACACAATCATGCAACAAGTTCCTCCCAAAAAGCATTTCATGGACTAGTGGCATAGATAAGGCCTCCATAGAGAGTGTGGTGCAGGGCAGCCCCCAATTTATCAAATACTAAATGTTACTGTAGGTTCTTGTGGACTGAATTTCATTCTGACAGAAGGCAGTATTCTTGATCCCTGTTACAAGAGCTGGAAGTAACTTCACTTAATAATCATGAGGGGGGGGGGGGGCCTTGATAATCAAGTTTTGAGGAAACCCGCAACTGGCTGTCTATGCCAATGGCATGGACATGAAACAGGCCACTCTTTGTGTAGGTCTGTAACATGTGAGGTTATTGGAATGGACTGTGGGTATGTTCTGACAAGTAAATAGATTTCAGTTGGTTCCTGGTTCCCCCTCAAAAAAAAATTAGACTGTGGACAAAGTCTGAAAAAAGACTGACAGTTCACTTTCATCATGCTTTGTTCTGTCTGTTTACAAATTAAAATATGGCAATGCAGGTCTTGGTTTGGCTGTGCATTTTCCAGTTTGGCATGGTCTGGTTTGGTGCTTCATATGCAAATTTAAGTTGACTCATGTTTAAGCGCCAAATTGATGGAAAAAACCTCGCCTTGCATGTGAGTAAATATGATAATTAGAGGAGTATTCCATTTGGGTATCTCTTCCATCTGCTGTTTTCAGGTCTCAGGGTCCTCTTCAGTGTTTTTTGGAGTCTTCATAGCTGAAGAAGTTGATGGAGTAGGAGATAAAGGGTCAGGAGATACCCCTGTAGCTGTTGCACAGACACTCTTGGAGGCTTTTTTGAACATGTCCCTGAGATTTGTCTTATCACTGATGTGGCTTTTTTCTGGTAAAAAGCAGAACTTTCAGTCTTCAGACTACCCTCCCCAGTGCCAGATTATCAGATGATGGATTAAACAAATTTTCTTGTACTGCACATGGACAGAAACTTTAATAATGAGTGTAAAAATGTGACTTTTGTAATGCAGTGTTACAGGTGGGGCCATCTTGAACACATTTCACTTCTTACAGTACAGAGTTTTTGTCAGTATATAAATTTGTTTCTACCTATCACTAAATATTAGATAATGAACATTAATAGTGAAAGGTACAGGTAAAGCTATTCCATTACAGGCTTTTAGGGCTCCAAGACATTGAGGCTTCTGTAGTTTATAGACAGCACATGAATGTGCTAAGATTGCCAGCCCCATGCATCAGCCATCTTTGCCCCCCACGAGATATCCCTAGTACTCATTTCTGTTAGAGGCCAAGCCAACCCCAGGGCCTTGGTGCAGCCAGAAGGATTAAGGCAATGAAAAATTCCAGTGACCCCATCAGGAATCAAACCCATGACCTTCTGCCTTGTAGCAGTGCCTCAACCAACTGCACCACCATGTAATATCTGCAAATCAACATGCAAATAGGCATGTCTGTGCTTGCGATGTATCAGACTTAGTGCAGTATGCAACATTCAGCCATGAATTGATAAACGTTTGGGTCACAATGCCACACTGCCAGGATGTGTGGAATCATTTTATACTAACCAGTTAAGAAAAATGAAACCAGTTTTCAAATGCTATTTTTTGTCAAAATAATGTTTTAATACAAACTTCATTCAGTGAATTCTTGCAAAATAAACTACATTTTGTTAAGTTCATTCCACTGCCATCTTGAAGGTAAGAGTATGTAGCAGCATGTTTCAACAGAACTTAATTTCTTCCAGTAGAAGCGTATAAAAAAAACTTAAGAATTTTAAGGCAGTAACAACCACCACACATTACAGCTTCAACTAGTGAGGTGGCATTCTCACTATATCACATACATGCACATACACACATACGTACAGATATCAGTACAATCACAGAGCACAGATACCTATACTTGGAAACAAAATAAATAGAAACCAGCATTATTCTTATTAAAAACTTGTTACAAAATGAAAATCAACCCTTTAAATATCACTGCAACCTATGTGTCTCTCAAATATGGCACTGTTATGGAAGTTCCTTTGTTGATTAAAAATGGTTAAATTTGAAGTCAGAAATGTGACAGTTAAGTAAAGTGACTTAAATAAGTTGTCATATAAATTAGGTTATTTTGGTGTGAATGCTTCTTTTTATTTACAATGTGCTGACGGCTGCTCGTGCAGGACAGTCAGATGTCATCAGGCAGTCTGGCTCGTGTTCTTTTGTTGTCTTTGTTCGGATTTCCCCATTCCTGTGATGAAACAAGTTTCAAGGAGATAACTTTGTAACACCTGAGCACATGCACAAAATTTAAGCTAAATTTTAATTAGGCAGACAACATAAAGTCAGGGAATATATAGTAGTCCTCTCAGGGAACTTTTGGCAGGATGAATAAAAATGTGCAAAGAATTAGGGAAAACATTGGCTCAAAGAATGTAAAATCCAAGTGTAACCTATGTGTTACAAATAGTAAAACTGAACCTTATCAAATGCCTCAAATGGCTGATTGTACAGAAGGCTGCTGCTTGAACTAATATCTAATTCTCATGAAGTCTACAGTGTTCATCTAAAACAAGTCTTAAATCTGGTGAGTTTTTAATTAATCATATGGAAAAATACTTTCCAAATGCAATATAGGAATTAAGGCCAATAAGGCATGTACATTAGCTCATAATGGATTTGAACAATATGCATACTCCTGTCGACTGTATTTTTCTGCTCATTATATAGTTTTCCTATAACACAAGCTTCAGTACCATTATCATTTCAGTTATATGTACTTAAGAGGTGACAAAATGAGCAATATTAAAATCATTGATATGTTATTTTACCTTTAAGAAGTGCTCAGTAGATGGCGAAAGGCACTTCGAGCACATTATTTGTCCCACTCCATCTTGATTTGCCACACATCTGCACTTCTGGCATGGAGATGGTTTGGCAGTCAGTGTGACTCTTCTGGCCCACACATCAATGACCTTCTTGACAGTAAGTCTGTGTTTCTCACTTACATTATGTAAGAGATGATGCAAGTTGAAGAGGGTACCATTTGTCTCCAATGCCAAAGGAGTAGACATATCTTTTGGCAGTATAATCTATAAAGCAGGATATATCTCCATCATATGTTGGTATCATTGATATCCAGCATCGTAATTACACATGTGATTTCAGACTTCTGTCATGAAGTAGCTGGGAACTGTGCTCTTCTGGGTTATTATGCAGCAAGTAGTGGTAATTTCTTACCGATGTTTCAGGACAACTCATCCTTCCCATCCTCAGTTTTCAAAAATCCAAGAAGGGCCATAACTCCAAAATGGAATTTATATAGGGAAGAGTGTGGGGAGTGAAGTCTCAGTAGTACGGTGTCAGCCAATAGGGTTTTAGCAAGTGGTTGGATGGATGGGAGTGTGGTAGTCAGTGTAGCTGGATAGAGACACTCCGTGATCGAAGGAATTCTAACCTGTACGATAGCGAGACACAGAACACTCACATGAGTGAAGCGGGAAGAAGGAAAGAAAGTACTGGATTAATAAATAATCTGAAACAAAACAATATGAGAGGGGAAGTTGTAACCCAGTGCTATAGCATGGTAAATATACCATGCACAACTGGGATACAACAGACTGAATAGTGGGGCAAAGGGCAGGTACAAGGGAAAGAGGAAGTATGTATAAGACTAGAACAAAGAAAAAATGTGTAAAATTCAGTGTAACAACAGGTAATAAATAGAAAAAAAAAGAGGAGGGGTAAATGTTGTAGTCCAGTGCTACACCATGGTAAATTACCACATACAGGGCCAGGAGCCCAAGGAGCATAGTAGTGTGGACTGAAGGACAGAGGAAAAATCTAAAGGAGGAAGGAGATGAGGACAATGAACAATTTAGTAACACTGAAATTCAGGGTGGGGGGCATGGTCTTTTTTCGGTACTAAACCGAGGTTCAGAGGGACAGGAGGAGAAGTGTGTGAGTGGTACAGGAAGGGCAGAGAAGGGAACAAAGAAAAGGGGGGAAAAGAAGGAAAAGGAGAAGAAATTGGTAAATAATAAAGGGAAGGGAAGGGGAGAACAAAATGACAGTGACATGGAAGTGAAATTGCAAAAATTGAAGTGAAATGGAAAAAGGGAAAACGCTATTTAGACCTAGGGGGAGGAAGAATATCCAATGGGGGTCATACCAAAGAACGGAGTAGGGGAAAAAACATACATTTCAGCGTGAGGAAAGAGGACAGAGTGGGGACCCCTAAGAGGGATGTGAGCTAGTCACTGCTACTGAGGGGCCCATCTACTCTCGCTAAGGAGACAATGGAGAGGTTTCCATGACCCACTCAAAGTTAGGCCATCCTTCCTGTTCATATTATTTGGGTGGAGCTCCAACTCCACTGCTTCCCTAGTAAGTGGTTGCATATAGCTGGGTACAGTAGAGAGGATCTGGGTGTCTTGGAATTTAATGATATGGTTCTCTTCCCTATATAAACTCAATTTTGGGGTTATAGCCCCTTTTGGATTCTTGAACACTGAGTATGGGACCAATGGGTTGTCCTGAAACATCAGTAAGAAATTATCACTACTCACTGCATAATAACCCAGTAGAGCACAGTTCTCTGGTAATTACATATCCTGTTGTGTTACATTACCTGTCTCAGAAGTGGAAGGCTTGGTGTGAGACTCTTTAGATTACGTCCACTGAATGCCCCATGTAGGTCTACACCATACACCTTGCTGGCCTTGCCCTGTCCTGAGTGCATCCTGAGGGCAAGTGGTTGAAGCACATGCAGTGTGATGTCATTTTCCAGCAGCATGCCGATCATATTGCTGTATTCATCCTCTTTCTCTTGGCATAATGTACACTGTAGCAGAACTATAGTCTTTGAAGCCGTTGCTCTGAATGGCAAGCGAGAGGCATGCGACAGGGCACTGAATGTTCTCTGGTTCCCTGAACTGGAGCTGTTTAATATGCCAGACTGCAGACTGCAAAAAACTTTCTATGAATATTTATAACTTCACTTCCCAAATGTTTTTATATTGCATGTATTCCTTGAACAAAGGACATAAAATGAATAACTCACAGATTGTTCATACTTGTTTGTATGTATCATCTCCAAAATTACTTGATGGAATTCAATGATATTTGATACTGGAGAAGCACAGTAAAATTGGGGGGGGGGAAGATTCATATTGGACTGATGTATCTTCCATTTTAAACAAAACCCAGATCATTCATCATATCTTTATAAACTTGTTTGAGGAACAACAAGATTGGACCATGGCATAAGATATAGAAACAATTAAGGTATACAGCTTTTATTTTGCTTTAGAGTATACCATTAGGAGGGTTCAGGTATACCAGGATGGCTTATAATTAAATTGTGCACATCAGCTTCTGTTGTATGCTAATGATGTCAATATGTTGGGAGGAAGTGTACATACTATAATAAAAAATGCAGAAGCTTTGTTAGTGGCTAGTAAGGAGATTGGATTAGAAGTAAATCCTGATAAAACTACGCACATGGTCATGTCTCGAGACCAGATTGCAGGACGAAGTCACAATATAAAGATTGATAATAGTTCCTACGAAAGGGTGGAAGAGTTCAAATATTTGGGAACAACGTTAACAAATCAAAATTCTATTCATGAAGAAATTAAGAGCTGACTGAAATCAGGGAATGTTGCTATTATTTGCTGCAGAATCTTTTGTCTTCCAGTTTGCTATCTAAAAATTTAAGATATACAGAACTATAATTTTGCCCATTGTTTTTTATGGGTGTGAAACTTGGTTGAGGGAGGACCATAGGCTGAGGGTGTTTGAGAATAGGGTGTTGAGGAGAATATTTGGGCCTAAGAGGGACGAGGTGACAAGGGAGTGGAGAAAACTACATAATGAGGAGCTTAATGATTTGTACTCACCCAATATTATTTGGGTGATAAAATTGAGAAGAATGAGATGGGTAGGGCATGTAGTGTGTATGGAGGAGAGAATAGGCGTATACAGGGTTTTGGTGAGGAAACCTGAAGGAAAGAGACAACTTGGGAGACCCAAGATTAGATGGAAGGATAATATTAAGATGGATCTTCAGGAAGTGGGATGTGGGGGTATGGACTGGATCGAGCTGGCTCAGGATAGCAACAGGTGTTGGGCATTTGTGACTGTGGCAATGAACCTTTGGGTTCCACAAAATGCATGGAATTTCTTGACTAGCTGAAAACCTGTTAGCTTCTCAAGAAGGACTCTGCTCCATTGAGTAAGCAAGCAAGTAAATACAGCTTTTATTTATTTGAAGCCTCCTGAATATGTTACTGACATAATACAAGGGCGCTTTATGTGACTGAATGTGAATGAATGAAATGAATGAATGACATGACAACTACAGTGTGATTTGCTTTATATTACACTATATCAGCCTCGTGAGGTCAATTGAGGAGCTACTTGAATGAAAAAAGTAGCGGCTCCAGGTCTAGAAAACAGAGATTAATGGCTGTGGGGACCCGTTGCGCTGACCGCGTGACACCCCTCTATCCGCAAAAGTTGGCACTAACTTCGCCGACCGGCGGCGACCGCTCTGTCGGTATAGTTCGTGTGCGGACTAAGGCCACGGAGTTTAGTTTAGTTTAAACGCTGTAATATGGGCTTCTAGAGAAAATACAGGAGTATGACACATTACATCAGCTACTTTACAGACTGCAAAAAGCTTGTGATTCAGATGGGAAGGAAATAATGTAGTGCTCTCATGGAATACAGTACATGCATGCAACTAGGTATGAAATGCACACATAGTACTAAATAGTAATAGTAATGGTAGTAGTACAGAAAGAGCAATAACATGAATGGTCAGTACACTGCCTGACCTCCCTTACCTGCGCAAGACTTTCTCAGTTTCTTGTACACTGGCCCATGTCTCTCCACTAGATGTGTGTGTATGAGGCTCACTGAATTTCCTCCCATTGAAGCTCACCACAGAAAAACGGGTATTTAGTCCCTGAAGTTTCATTGAAGCATCTAGCTTTGACACCAGTTTAGCCAAGTTGACTTTTTTTATGCAGGGTGACTGCTCCACCACAAATACAACATCAGCCAACATGGCTTCCACACCATCATACACTTCCTGTTCATTCACATTCATTGTACTGCCATTCTGAGTTGGACAGTGCACTGTAAGAACAATATTTATTCAGTAGCATATGACTTAAATTTTTCAATAAAATATGAATCCTAAGTACTGTATGACAATAATTAATTAATTACAAGTTTTATTTGTGTGGTGCCATTACCACCAATAAAGAAATAATAAAAAGACAAATTTCATTACAGAGTTTCGAAGCGTGAAAGCATGTTATACTTAAGACACACACACACACACACACACACAGTACCATACTGAAAAAGATCAGTATTCATTATTTGCAATCAAAGGAGTGTGGTACTTAAAAGTGGTTACAGTTTTCTTAATAAAGGTGTAATGGCCTTGATTCTTATTAGGCTTATCACTTTACTTGTTCTACATGCATGCACACTTGTGAGCACACACATACACACACACAATCAATCATTGACATAGTAATGGAACAAATGAGAAACCAGTACTGATGCAAAGCCAATAAATACATTAATCAGACAAACCTGATGACAGAATGCAAAAATAATGTGCAGACCTGACTGCAGTGTCTGAAATTTTAAGCCTGAAAACCCGTGTGTGTCATTATTGGCTATGTGGTTGTAACCTACATTATCCTGCCCAGCCCATTTGTTAAAATCAACCGTTTTCTAGTTGTTATCAAGTGCAATGAGTTAAAAGGTTGATGCATAATTATCAGCTTGTCAAGGCAGTAAGAAGTACTTTTGTAAAGGACATGTAATGTAACGTAATTTATTTGCATTCTATAAATCCAAATTAGGATACAATCCTGTGGATATAGACATTGTCACATACATACTGTCTAACATAATATACATAGTGTTGGAAGAACCTTAGCTATAAATAAAAGTACAATAATAAAAC
>Ga0131853_10017343_pt1 | contig 13109 bp, 10 predicted proteins | sample TergutLab28metaG_FD_92764 | JGI IMG/M metagenome (GOLD analysis project Ga0131853, IMG submission 92764) | Labiotermes labralis P1 segment gut microbial communities from Petit-Saut dam, French Guiana - Lab288 P1 (version 2) (version 2) | ecosystem: Host-associated > Arthropoda: Insects >...
GCGCTGACCACGTGACACCCCTCTATCCGCAAAAGTTGGTACTAACTTCGCCGACCGGCGGCGGCCGCTCTGTCGGTATAGTTCGCGTGCGGACTAAGGCCACGGAGTTTGTTTGTTTGTTTGATATGCTTCCTACCACATCATGCTGTTTTTAGGAAAGCAGCACAACAACAAAAATTCGAGTCATTTTTGACGCATCTGCAAACAGTACTACAGGTGTTTCACTGAATGACATACTCATGGTTGGTCCAACGATTCAACAAGACCTTCTATCCACTGTACTGAGATTCCCGAATGCACAGGTATGCAATGACTGCTGATATATCCAAAATGTATCGACAAATTCGAGTGCATCCCGAAGACTACGACCCACAGTGTATACTGTGGAGAAGATCCAGTGATGAACCACTGAGGCAGTATCAGCTAGTGACTGTTACCTATGGTACAGCACCTGCATCATTCTTAGCTACAAGATGTTGAAATCAACTTGCAAGTGAAGAAGCATCATTCCACCCACTTGTGGCAGAAGTCATAAGTCATGACATGTTTGTTGATGATCTTGTTACAGGATCTAATAATCTTTCAGGGGGTCGAAAGCTTCAAGAATAATTCACATTCTGGGAAAAGAAAGTTTTGCACTACACAAATGGTGTGCCAATCACCCATTCTCCTTGAAGGTATAACAGAGCAGTTATGAGAATCCTAAGTTTCTTGTAACTTCAAGAACTATGAAGGCATCGAAACTCTGGGATTGGTGTGGCACCCCCACAGGGCACATTTAAATATGAGTAAATATCAAACCTTGTCAGGAATTTGTGATGAAGAGACTAGTGTTATCCGTTATTTCATCCATTTTTGATCCCAGTCTCTTAGGGCTGGTGATAGTTCATTACAAGATATTCATTCAACAGCTGTGGTTACAACAAATCAGTTGGGATGAGTTACCACATGACCTTCAGGAGACATGGAAGAAGCTATATCGGCAGCTTCCAGCATTGAACAACATATCCATTCCTAGGTTAGTCAAGATTAAGGGTGAGATAACTACCATACAAGTTCATGGTTTTTGTGATGCATTAGAAAGAGCGTTTGGAGCTTGTGTGTATATACTCGTACGTTCAGGCAATGCAAATAGTAATCTGCATTCGCAACTCCTAATGCTCAAAGTCAAGAGTGTCGCCGGTGAAACACATATCCATTCCAAAGCTTGAGTTTTGTGGTATGCAGTTACTTGCCAGGTTAATTAAGGTGCTACTTATTTCATGTATACCCAGTGTTCATCTATGGACAGACTCAAGGCTTATTTTGACTTGGTTACAAAGCACTCCCACAAGATGGAACACATACGTAGCTAAAAGAGTGAAATTCAGGATATTGCATCAAAATTTGTTTGGCATCATGTAGTTTTGGAAGACAATCCAGCAGATGATTTGTCAATAGGAACAGATCCTGAGGAATTGCAGCATTGCAGTCAGTGGTGGAATGGACCATCTTGGTTGGTACAAGGTGAGGAGTTATGGCCTCATTCCAACATGGTTATAGAAGAATATCCTATTGAACAACGTAAACACGATATATGCATGGTAAACACAAATGGCCTTACAGAAATTTTAAGATTTTCTTCTTTAAAACTACTAAAAAGAGTGATGGCATATTGTTTCCATTTTATCTATAATGCAAGAAACTCCAAGGGCAAGAAATGTGGAAGTTTAACGGTTGAAGAAACTGAAGCAGCCTTATTGCGATGCGCTAGAAAAAACAAGAGTTATCTTATCAAGATGAACTGAGAGATTTTCAAGCAGGGTGCCCAGTTAAGAGGAGAAAAAGCTCTTGCTCTACACTCATTTGTGGACAAGGTTGGACTCATAAGGGTAGGCGGAAGACTTCAAGCTGCAGTTTTAGATTATGATCAAAAGCACCAAGTGATAATGCCACCCAAGTGCCAATCTACATGAATTGATTGTTCAGCACGAGCACATAAGGCTTCTGCATGGAGGGCCTCAACTCATGCATTCCTCTCTCCACCAACGTTTCTGGAACGCCAAGGGAAGGATGTTTTGTAAGATTGTTCATTCATGTGTCAAGTGCTTCAGAATGCAAGCTGCATCAGCAAGCCAGCTGATGGGAAATATTCCCAGCCTTAGAGTGAAACCAGCACGTCCATTTCTCAACTATGGAGTAGATTATGCTGGACTGTTCCTAATTCGTCAAGGCGGAAGACGAAGTAAAACAAAGGTTAAAGGTAATGCAGCTCTGTTTGGCAACCAAAGCTATACACATTGAACTCATTAGTGATTTGACTACAGAGTCTTTCCTAGCAGCACTGTGAAGGTTTATGGCCAGAAGGGGAAGAAGTCATAATATTTACAGTGACAATGCAACATGTTTTAAGGGTGCTAATAACACGCTCTGCAAATTAAGAAAAATGTTCAACTCTGATGCCATTCAAGAAGAAATTAATAACTTCATGACATCTGAGTGTGTTCGTTAGAATTTTATACCACTTGATTCACCACACTTTGGAGGCCTTTGGGAGGCTGGAATAAAGTCCATGAAACAACACATGCGTCGAGTCATAGGCAATGCATGTATCAGTTTTGAAGAAATGTCCACAATTTTAACCCAAATTGAGGCGTGCCCGAACTCCCGCTCATTATATTAGATTCCCACTGATCCCAAGGATCCACAAGCTCTAACACCTGGTCATTTTCTCATTGGCGGAACTCTCATGGCACTTCCTGACGCAGACTACTCCAGCGTACCCATGAGCAGGTTATCCCTCTGGAAATCTGTGCTACGATGTACCCAGCATTTATGGAAGAAATGGTCCAGAGACTATTTGCATCAGTTGCATAAGTGGCCTATGGAATCTAACAATATCCAGCGTGGAACAGTAGTTCTCATGAAGGATGATTATGTTCCACCTCTACAGTGGAAGTTGGGGGGTGATAGACAACGTCCATTATGGTGATGATGAATTAGTATGGGTGGCTGATGTGCGAAACCAATTTGGTGTTTTTCACAGAGCAGTACATAAACTCTGTCCATTGCCTGTTGATGCAGAGTAACCTATTTGTATGAGACTCAAATATTTCTTTGTGTATTTTTCTGATTGTTTAAGGTTTAAATCAATTGATTTAGGTGTGCGGTGATGTTAAGTTACAAGTTTTATGTTGGCAGGAGTGACTTGAAGTAGTCTGTGGTCAAAGAGGTAAGTTGGCGTGTGAGTGGAAGTGAAGACAATAATTCAAGGTAAAATGTTATTGTTAGACCCATATTTACAGTTCATTAAGAGTCGAAACCTAATGCAGGTGAATACCAAGCAAAACACCTGTAAAGTTCTCCTCACATCTCAGTGTACTAGAAGTTGATGCCAATAGGCACCTATTTACTAAGGATGGTCGGCATCTAAATGGTCTAGTTAGAGTTACTATCCACCTAGCTCTTCACATTTTTTTTATTACTGATGAAAGCTGTGGTTCAAAACACTAATCTTATAGCACTTAAATATCATGAAGTACAGCCACAGACAAGCAGTCCTATTCCAAAAGAACTCTAACCTAAAATTCCTGTTGAAAGTGTATCCTCAAAGTGTTTTGGAAGGGAACCATTAACATTAACACTTTATCTGTGTTGGTAAACCACTGAAAGCCTTAATGCCAAAATAAAATGTACCTTTTAGGTAGGTTGTCAAATGAGCTAATGGCTGATGTAGATTAGATATAGTTCTAGAATTGATGCTCTGTAGATTTAATTTAAATTAAAATAATTTTTGTTTTGAATCACAACAATGAAAATGGTAATACAGACCAGTATTGTAATGGTAATATCTTTTACTTCCTGAAATGTTCTCTACAAGAATCTCTATTTCTAATACCCATAATGATGCTAGTAGTTTTTTTGGCAAATCTGTTGTGCACTGCGGTCTATACTGGTAAAGGTCAACAGGAGAACTACAAAACATTGGACTGTTTCAAAGATTACTTCCTGGTTATCTTGATAAGGGGCATAGTTTCATGGACAGATTTTACAGTTCACCAGCTGTTTTTGATTTCTTCTGGGCAAGAAAGACCAAAGCGGTACATAGGTACATGCATGCCAAATCGAAAAGAACTGCCACAACAAAATGTTGTGTCAAAAAACTGAGAATAGATGAGTGTGGGTTAATGAGATCATTTGCTGTGTTTGAAATGGAAGGATACTAGAGATATTCTCTGTGTATCAACAGCACATAAAATGACCACAACCAATGTGGAAGTTTGGTGTAAGGATGGAGTAAAACCAAACCAAAGCCATATTTAATTCTAGAATGTAACCTCAACAAAACTGGTGTTGAGAGGAATGACCAAATGATTTCTTATTACCCAATGAAGAGGTAACAACTAAAGTGGTGGAAGAAACTTCTTTTCACATTTGCCATGGCAAATGTAAATGCATATACTGTACTGTGAGACCAAGAATGAAAATATGAGAAATAATTGTTGGAGAGGGTTTGGCTAAGAAAAGTGCAACACTTGCCCAAAATGTTTCACAAGCAGCATCAAGCAACAGACTTTTGGGAAGGTACTTTGCTGATAGCATACCCCCTACTGGCAAGTAGGCACATCCTATAAGTGTATGTAAAATTTGTTCAGAGAAATCTAACAATACTACTGGAAAAAGAGAAAGACAGGAGACTGTGTAGTGGTACCCCAATTGTAAAGTGTCACTCTGCATGTCAGAGTGCTTCAAATTATACCACATAATGCTACTATTTGTAAATGTAGGAAACATGTTTTGCACAGATTTTTTCCTGCAAATTTTAATTGTTTTTTAAATAAAGTTTTTATATGCTTCTACAGCAATAATGTGTTCATATTTATATTCAGAGTATGGTATGAATTTTTATATACCTCAGAATATGGTACAGATTTGACAATGTACATATTATACCAATGCTAGTATTTAAACATATGTCAAAAATGCCTGAGTTTCTGGACCTGACAAAAGACTAAGGGTTGGTACTCAAAGTGTTACTTGTAACATTTAAGCAGCACTAACTTCATGTTATGCAGATGCATAGGATAAGTGGGACAAGGATCTTGGGTGCTTACAGGTGGGGTATGGTACTGCCGTGCATGAAGCAACCAAAGCGACTCCCTTTGAGACGCTGCTTCCTTTAAGGGCAATCATTCCTCTCTCAACTAAGTGGAAAATTCAGGACTTATTGTCCTCGGCCATCTCGCCATGCGACTTGCAGCGTAAGTGGAGGTGGGTCCATGATAATATTCACAACACTCATTGGCAGAATGAAGCTAGGTATAACAAGTGAAGGGAAACATGTCCACTTACGGTTGGTGACCTTGTGTGACTGGGAAATCACCCCCTGAATCACGATATTCACAAGATATCAGCAAAATTATCGAGGAGGTGGCACGGCCCATTTCATATTGCACACTTTCTTACATGGGTCTCAGTTCATTTGGTGTAACCAAAGTGAATATTGTACAAAACAGAAATAAGGTTACTTCCAAATTAAAATCCTCCATGGAAACAGTTTACATCTTAAAAGAAATGTGTAATAAGAAGACAGTAACAACAAGAGAACTTGATGATCATAATGGAAGATTAGTATCAAACTTGAATAATAAGAATTGGAGTCGAATAAATGCAAATCAAAACAAGAAGTTAAGAGAATTTCCATCTTCATCTGTACATATTCCTAATAGCTTTGATATCCTCTGTAAGCTCATATTCAATCAGTTAGTAGTTAATCTTCTAAATTACAATCAAATGCACAAGCTCATATGGTTAAAGAGGATACTTCACATAAGTAGAACAAGGAAAAGGTGAAGAGAATGCATAATATTCCTGACACAATAAAAGTCACCTTACCACTAAACAAGAATAAAAAAATGTTCACTGGTAACTTGACTGATAGAATAATGGTGATATTGTGAAAGTGATAGCAAAGAAGAAAGAAAACTAGATTAGTGCAAGTAAAAGTCGCAAATATTTCTAAAGAAAACTAAAAACATTCCATTTTGATTATTGGAGATAGTCATAGTACAGAATGTGCCAGTAAGGTAAAACATAATGTAAACAAAAACTATAGTGTAACTGGAATGATTACTTCACCTTCTAGAAGGGGTAAAATATCATCCAACACAACAGGGATGACACACACAAAAGTATCATTAGTCAAGCTAATAGCATCTACCAGTACAAAAACACAAACAATTGAGCCAAATTACAGATATAACGTGTATTAGCTGTGCTGATGGCAATTCGTATTTCTACTGTGTTACTGCAAATTTGTATTTCACAGTATTTAAATAGCATAACCTCACTGTTTTCTTGCACTCATCTGATACAAGGGAGAGTTGTTTGAATGTTTCAGTTATCTAACCCTTTCGTGACCAGGACATATATGCCCACTTAGAAGTATACCTTGCAAGTTCTATGGGATAACAGTTTCACACTTCTACTCCATGCTGCCATTTATTGTTTAGTTTCTATACTCCGTAAAACCAGTCGGAACGCACTCTCCTGCCAAACAGCTGTGTATGTAGGGTATTGTGTGCACGTGTGCTTGGATTACTTTCTGCTGTGGTATACGTCAAGCTGATTTTGAGTTGTATTCGGCGAGATATGCACGGTAAGGGCATTTATATTACCCATTGTGTTAAAGTTGTAACAATTCATATATAAGATAATCTGGTAGATCAATAACAGTAAGACATAAAGAATACACACGATACACAAATATGGCAGACATACAGTCAAAACACAACTATATTTATTATAGCTACAGGTGGTACACTTAGCTATCAACAACTATATGTTTCGGCCTCTGTATTGGCCATCTTCAGGTTGTACTCCTTCTTGTTATAAAGTGGAAGTAATTCAATCCGCACAACGGAATGCTACAACTCCACCACCTACAGCTATAAGCCCTACCTCATCCATGGAGTTCTTCCTCCACAGTTTAACGGCCATGAATTATCCACCAGGCTAGTTTGTCTACCACTTCATTATGAAAACAATGCAGAATGTAGTGTATCCAATGCACACCCCTGTTGGACACCACACACATTGGTCCAGGTCCACAACCCAATTGCAGCCGAGTTGCATTAATTTTAATACTGTTATCAAGAGCACTTCGTATCTGTATCACTAGAACTAATGTTAGTTCATGCTACAAAATTTTGCGAACAAGATCTCACCATCAGCAACAGACACACTGTATATTGCATAGTTACTTTATAACAAGGAGGAGTACAACCTGAAGAAGGCCAACATAGAGGCCAAAACATGTAGTTGTTGATAACTACGTGTACCACCTGTAGCTATAATAAATATAGTTGTGTTTTGACTGTACATCTGCCATATACGTGACTTGATTAACACAATGGGGATGTCTCATTTCAAAGCAATAATCCAATTTCAGCATATGCACCACACATACTAAACAAACACGAATAAGGCACTGCAGAGGAAACACTGGTATTACTAAAACCATGCAATAAGGGAACAAGAATGAATTGTTGGGAAGCTCTCTATATGCAAGCCTTTTACCAACGTAACATACTGATCAAAGAACAGCAGGTCAATGACATAAACCCCCTATACCAATTGGCACGCACGTCACGAGGCCAAATGCGCATTCCTTAGCTCAGGCAGGTTCTGAACAGTACAGCAGACATACACTAGCAAGGGTGAGTCCAATTAATTTCAATACTTTTCATCACATTTTATTTTCCAATTCCTATTACTGCGGTAACTGACACGATATTCTTCATTGCAGACCAGATAACATATGCAGCCACACCACCAGATTAACTACAATGGTGTATGTTAATCAACTGTTTTAACACTGTGACTTTAGCAAGCTCATATAGTACACTCCCTGATGATGGTGATAACACCAAAACATGGAGCTGTTTTAATGTATATTTTAATACTCCTTTTTAAAACAATTCTCTTGTGCATCGGTTGGTAATAAAAACTTTAACATAGAAAGATGCACAGTACAAATGTGAAAATTACCTGTTGTGTTATTTACGATGAATTTATATGTGGGTTCTCTTTTTGCACTGGGGAATACTTTCCAAGTAACATGATATTTTGTCTGTAACTTCCCTTTGCTTGAAATATTTGTTTTTGGGATGGATGTATGCATTTGAGACTACTTTCCAAAATTTTGAGCAGCAAGTTCATTTGGAACTTTGCACAGTCACATCTCATAGTTTAATAGCACCACTGTAATTTACTCAAACCATAAAACCATATTTCTCAAGCGGTGTTATGTTCTTTTTACTGTCTTCCCAGGTTTTTAAGACCATTTCTCCTGGTACATTTTCTGACATTCCTTCTAGAAATGGCATGTTTTAACCAGAAAGAAATTCCTGAATGACCACATTCTCTTCCCGAGAATGAGGATAATTCACAAGACTGTGATGAGGATGCAGCACAGGAACTGACTCACCCTGATGTAATAAACACTGGATGTGACGAAAGGGATGAGGCATTTGCCGAAGCAATGGATATTTCACAGGAAGGAACTGAACTGGACCGTCAAAGCAGCCATACATCAGAATACGACGAAAGTGAATGGTGGGATAGAGTCTCATACTTCAAAAATAAAACCAGGGTGCTTGATGAAAATCCGGTTATATGTCCTGACCTCACAAGACAAGGTTCAGAAGTGGACTATTTTCTCTCCATTCTTACTGAAGAAATACCAGAAATAATCTGGGACCAGACAAAGAAGCACAAAAGATGACAGGGAGGGCAGGCTGTGAGAATGGCCAGTTGTCACTAGAAGCCCATGACCCTGCAGGAGATAAAGACATTCACTGCAACACATATATTGATGGGTATTCACATGCTGCCAGAGGTGCAACAATAATGGTCTAGTGACACCCTCCCTGGTGTTCCCACTCCTGCTAACCTAATTAGCAAGACGAGACTGAAGAGACTAACAGAAAATATTAAATGCAATTACGACAGAAAGGCAGTGCCTTGGGGCGAAGCAGGCTACGACCATCATTACAAATTTCAGCCAGTAATCAATGCTCTGAACAGCCGCCTGAAAGCAGAATACACCCCATCAATTGTCATGGCTGTCGATCAGAGCATGATACAAATCACGGGCTGTTCATCGAAAAAGCAGTACATGCCGAAGAAGCCAGTCAAGGGTGGATACTAAGTTCCATGCCTGACTGACTATGGAAATGGATTTGTTAGTCACTCTGATACATATTCAAAGAGAAAAACAAACACGGGAGTACTCGTTCATTTGCTCTTGGTGGCAGTGTGATGCTGAACCTGTGTGACACATCCAGTCCTGTCAACTTACCACATTTGACAATTTTTCTTGTCATATCAACTCTTGAAAACAATGAACGAAAGGGGCATTTATGTCATGGGTATGGTTAGAGGAAGTATGAAGGGGCTGCCAGATATTCTCATGAGAAAAGATAAGATGCAGCATGCAGAATTCATGTTCCGCACTAAAGGATGTGTGGCACCAATAAAGTAGCATGGCAATAAGCCTGTGACAGTCCTGCCCATGAAATATAATCCCACAGAGGTCACTTGGGTGAACTGGAAGAACACAGATGGGACTTCGATTCTGCCTTGCCTAGCCACAGTTGCAGAGTACAATGCAATAATGGGAGGAGTAATCCGCTTTGACCAGAGACAAGAGTGATGTGCAAGTGGGAGGCACTCTCTGAAATGGTGGCACTATCTGCTTTACTTTCTCATCGTCCTTGTAATTGCGAAGTTTTATAATGTGGAACTGCAACAACAGTGGTCAATGTGACTAAAGCCAGTTCTGACTTGTTCTCATTACGCAGTTCACAGTTGGCCACAATATATGAAGGAGGCACAGATCAGATTTCCTCACAAAAAACAAGATGGGCATTAGTGGATTACCTGAAGACGCATGGCTACAATAAGTTGGGAAACATTCACCAGTTAGATCACCTCTGATTTGGATAAACACATTTGTCCTTGGCAGCCTTGTTTTATTTGTGGGGTCACCTGAGATTAGAGTCATATCTTGCATTTGGGTAAATAAGGTAATTACTCAATAATAAATTTGTTGCATGTGTTGTTAATTGACTCTGTTGAGGAAATGTGAGTACTGCTCATCACTCTCAGCACCTTCAGTTTCCTATGGTCTTTTTTAAATTGGGTATAAATTGAAAAATCAGGAGTTACAGTATATCAGGTTAGGGTGCTTATACCATGATAACGGAGGTAGCAGACTCCTCCAAAATGCTGGTAAATTTCTTCCACACTATATGGAAATGCATCCCAGATAGCAGTAACCTTCTGTACTATCTTGACAGAAGATGGTAATGCACTCTTGTTGATGACTGTTTTGTTATCTCTGCTGAAGCATTTCTAACCTAAATATTTCCTGCACATTTGAGGATTCCAAAATATAAATACCTCGAAGCTTAGCAATATTAATATAATATCGGCTGAGAAAGACCAAGACGTAGGACCTATAATCTACAATGCAAGGCTGAGAAAATAAAAACTTTTCCTTTGTATGTGTTTTCCCACACAGCAAGTTACAATAACTGGATTTACAAAACATGCGAATGCCATGTTATTAAGATCTTGCCAACACCCAGCAGAGATAAATGTACATGCCACTGCATGCCTGAACTTTAACTTCATGGTTCATCCATCTCACCAATTCTACCAACAGCTCTGGTGACACCTTCTTCTTCTTCTTCTTCTTGTTCACGCATCACAGTCCTCGGTGGACCTCAACCTCGTCATTAGAAGCTTTTCAACAAAACATATTTTTTATGGGGTGGGCTGGGGTTGTCAGCCCCATGCCCAACCCCCAACCACAGGGCCAGGGTATCCCTTTTTGTATTGGTCATTACCTTTGACCTGTCTGACATGGGAGGCCCTACCAATAGGTATGCTACTGCCATCAGTTGAGACCTACAGCAAGTAAACAAATCCAATCCTACCTTACATACTTGTCACACAGTGGGTTTCCATGCAACACTTCTTCTTCCAGACGAAGACCCTCTGCCCAACTGACATATATCTTGATCTAGACAGAAAGCATATAACACTAAGATATATACACCTTCATAGTCTTCAAAAAAACTCCAATATACTTCAAAAAATATTCTTGCAGCCATTGTGCTGTGCCTAAAACTAAACAAAGTGTGCCTCTTCATACAGGAACTTAAAGGGCAGCAGATTCATGGTTTAAACTTCAAATGATATGAGAGTCAATGCTACTTCTTTGCAAAAAATATGTAGTAAATAACCAAACAGCAAAATAAAATAAAAATAAAAAAGAAAATGTACATATCGTAGTGTTAGATAAACAGAACCACCATACAAATTGTGTTACATGACATACTCATAGATAGAACAAAGAATTCTTAGGACTGAGTCCAATGGTGGCCTTTTGTATTTGTGATGTTCTGAAGGTTGGAGCAGTTCATTTTTTATTAACATTTACTGTAAAGTGGCAAGCTCCTGTGAACAAAATAATGAAACTTGTGGTTCACAAACTCTGCCGCATTAAGTTGGTATGACAAATGCCTCTACCTCTATAATTTCAACAACTTCCCATGCTGGGGACCACCATAAAAAAAAGTACTTCTTGTACTGTTACAAATCTTGCAACATAACAGAGACATACATGCACATAATCCTTAATTGCAGAAAATTTGGAGGTACATTTGTCACTCAGTTACATCATTTTTCAGTACTCCATCATACAAAAATTTGTCAGTCTTAATATATTGCTAGAGTTTTTAAATGTACTAATTTTTATTTCAAGCACAGAAAAATAAAACAAAAATTTCCCCAAAAACTTTTAAATTAAAAATAGCACATTTCTTGGCATATATTGCCCTGGGGACAACATTCATGTACCTTAATTGAACAAAAATCCTGTTAGCTGTTCTTCAATTTCTTTCTGGTTTTACAAGTTTCTCCTACAAAATATTTTTCTCATCAGTGGCATGTGAAGAAGTGCCCTCTTGACAATTTAAAAAAAAAAAAAAATTCTGCTTCATACCCATATATGAAAACAGGCACCAAATTACCAACACTATTGGGCTGAGCCACAGCTCAGTCACCAAACTCACCACTGATGGCCAGTTTCAATCCCAGACCAGTCCATGCGAGGTTCATTTCATGGGGGAACCAGCAGTAATGGGACAGGTTTATCACCAAGTACTTTGGTTTTGCCGTAAGTATCATTCCAACGAGGCATGCAGTGCTGCAGTTGATTGAGGCACTTCACTACAAGCTGGAAAGTCACGGGTTCGATTCCTGGTGGTGTCAATGGAATTTTGCATTGACATAATCCTTCCAGCTGCACTATGGCCTAGGATCGACTCAGCCTGTAACAGAAATGAGTACCAGGAATATTTCAAGGAGGTACAGTTGGCCGGTGCATACAACTAACTTTACCTTACATTCTGTGGAGCTTTTGCCTGGAGAGCAAAAAAATGACCCAAAATGCATAAAGCTTGTATGTGTGGGGACTTACTATCTGGATAGGACAGTTCGTGAACGACAAACTAGAAGGGATGGAACAGTCTGCATACAGGGTGCACATAAAGTCTTTCCCTGATTACAAACATTACAAGAAAACTACTGTACGTGGAATACAAACATATTTTTTTTCCCAAAAATGTAATTCAAAAAGTTTTTTACAACACATTAGAACACTTCAACATGTGCTCCTTTTGTTGCACAGAGAAGGTCTAATCGATAATCAATTTTTTCTCCATGTGTTCTCCAACATGTCTTCAGCTATTGTAGCAAAAGCGTCTGTTATTCTTGCCTTCAAATTTGTAATATCTGGAAATGGTGTCGAGAACACTTTGTCCTTAACATACCCTCATAAAAAGAAGTCAAGGGGGGGGTGATATCTCGCGATCGTGGTGGCTAGGGTGTCGGACCACCTCTCCCAATCCCCGTTTGGCAATGTTGCATCCAAAAATCAAATGTTACAATAAACACATGACATAAAATTTTAGAAACTAACTTAAGTAATGGTAAAAAAATATGTTTGTATTCCACGTAGTTTTCTTGTAATAAATGTTTGTAATCAGGGAAAGACTTTA
>Ga0131853_10017344_pt1 | contig 13109 bp, 5 predicted proteins | sample TergutLab28metaG_FD_92764 | JGI IMG/M metagenome (GOLD analysis project Ga0131853, IMG submission 92764) | Labiotermes labralis P1 segment gut microbial communities from Petit-Saut dam, French Guiana - Lab288 P1 (version 2) (version 2) | ecosystem: Host-associated > Arthropoda: Insects >...
TAATATAGGCCTGAAGATGACTAGGTTATAGTCGAAACATGTAGCCTCGTATATATTACCTTATATAATAAAGTGATTGTGCTGACGTACGCTATATAACATTATATTAGGGTGTATAAGGTCTTGGTGGGGAAACCGGATGGAAGGAGACCACTGGGGAGACCTAGGCGTAGATGGGTGGATAATATTATGACGGATCTCCAGGAGGTAGGATGTGGGTATATGGATTGGAATGGGCTGGCCCAGGATAGAGACAGTTGGCGGACGCTTGTGGGTGCGGTAATGAACATTCGGGTTCCATAAAATGCGGGGAATTTCTGGATTAGCTGCAAACCAGTTAGCTTCTCAAGAAGGACTCTGCACCATGCAGAAAGTAAGTAAGCGTCATGAATGACACAGTAGTCAGTAACATCTAACGTGGATTTTATTGTAATGTAAGAAATGTAAGAAATTTTCAGTGCATATCGCACAACATGTAAGGAAAAAAAACTTTATAACGATGGTGACTGTAATGGAATAATTTGTTTAGCTCGGAATGCTTTAAACTATTTTCCGCTGCGTAGTCAGCTAATACTATCCAATGTCTGAGTGTCGGCCAGAAAATATTTTAAAACTTGGAAATTTGGTGTTATAAATATTCAACTCTAGTAAGAATAATTCATACATAATTTTACTTCTGCCTCACTAAATTTACATATAAACACAGCCAAAACTGGGACACTTTTCTTGTGGTTGGACGGAATGTATTCGCTGTCGATATAAGATCATATGATTTATCAGCAGCCCCAGATTCACAACTTTTGCACTTCGCGATTATCTTTCAATTTTTGACAGCCCAAATATATTTTAAAAGCTGGAAACAGATGATAATCTTGCAACCAAGTCCCCTGATTCTTGCAATAAAACATACTAGACGCACTCATTTCTCGAATTTATTTTTAGAATAAAACTCTACATATTTCGGACAGTTCCTCTGTCCACCATCACGAGTTTTTCACTGTACACACAGGAACGGTATATGTCAACAAACCTGTTTGACATATAACATTGCTGAGTGTACAATGAAAACTCCTGATGATGGACAGAGGAACTGTCTGAAACATGTGCAGTTTTATTCCAAAAATAAATTTGAGAAATTAGTGCATCTAGTTGGTTTTATTATAAGAATTTATCACGATGGACGGTCACCTGAACGTCGAAGTCCCCTGATGTAAAGTAACAAGTGTATATTCCTTACATACAAATTCATAGGCATGGCCAACTTATTTTCTGACTAACTTCATTATACAAAATATGTAACATATAAAGATAAAATTGTCCACAACCTGGCCTTTATGATTTGTGATGTGTAGGAAAAGTGGGCCTCAGATGAGACGTACTGGACTGGGTCTAATACTTTGGAAAATAACATTTTGGTCATCGAGTATTTCCATTATGAAATTCAAACAAATTCTTTCTTAATAACCATTGTGAGAAAAGTATCGGTTTTGAAAAGAGCGTAAAGCAGTGACAATTGTCTTCTTTCTTCTTCACCATATGAACATTCCTTCATCCTTCATTACACTGTAGATAATTCGTGCACTTTCAACGCTCTGTTGAACAATTCAGAAAGCCAATGTGCGGTTGTGCAGGAGCGTGTTTTTTTTTTGTAGCGCATGCGCAGAAGTTTTCTGTAACCAGTACTACCACCTGTCAATGCCTGAGAGCAACTGAAGCTCCCTTAACGTTGCTGAAGCCAAGTTACTACGTGTATACACATAAAACTCGTACACTCCATGTATACCAGAATGTATATTAAACAAGCGTTGATTTGCAGCACTTTTCAGATATCGAATAATTTGTAATTTTTAGCTCTCAAAGACTTAATAAAGAGATATTAAAAGCGAAGTACAGTTATCAAATAGCGACGTCGAATGGCTTTAATGCATCAGATGGCAGACAAGTGTCTGTGCACACTTCTACCAGATAACGCAGGAAACGTGAAACTTTCGGAGAGGGTGATGGGGGGGGGGGGAAATGGGGGCCTGCATTTCCTGTATAAAATAAAGAGAGGGCTTTTATGAACATTTATGCATGCATACTGATATGACTGAATGTGGTTGCCCGGTTCCGTACCAGGAAGTGCCGTAGTACAGTCCGTTCTGCTGTAACGCAAAATTTTAATAACGCCCTGCTTCTATTAGGGGACATATTTTGCACAATTCGGAAGATAACTGGATGTAATAAATTGAGGGTTTTCCATCCCGTTGTGCCAATATAACAATTTGTTATTTATTGTCCGTCGTACACAAAACTGTGGTGTAAAGTAAAGTTATACAACAGTTAACAAAGTTACATTTTTCAACCCTTTGGGGTCATCCTCAGGCTTATAAAATATGGTATCATACAAGGTACGTCTGTTGCTGCTACCTACGGGATTCCGTGGTTTACAGTACGCTAGTTATAAAATATGTTATATAAAAATGTTGATTAAAATGTAGATAAAGTTCATATGATCGTGATGGACAAATGGATCGTTATTGCAAGCATGTGATAGGTATCTATGTCCCTGCGAATGTGCCGTGCTAACACGGCACATTCGCAGGGACCGATATAGCAGGAAAAATGTCGAGGACGTAAAGTTCATAACTCATCTATAACTAGGGCTGAGATTAAGAATGAGTGGAGCTATACCTCTATACCCCTTTACTCCTTCGCGACGTATAGAGGGATAGCTCTTACTTCTTCTCCTGCATTCATCGAATTTTAATCTAATGCTTGTAACACCCCAACTAAGCAAGTGAAAAATATTCTTTTATCTTGATACAGTATAATATTTCCTTCTATATCAATTGGCAAGCGCACTTTACTCTCCTGGCTCATTAGTCGGTCTTACATTTTTATTTGAATTTCAGTGGAAAAACTGCTTGAACAGGGGTCTCGAAAATTTGACGGTGTACCTGTTAAAGTTTTTTGTGAAATGTATTATTTTCCACGCTGTAATCTGACACAACTTTTATGTGTAGTTTGGATCCACCATCTTCTCCGTCTTTAAATATCTCCGGTGTAAAAGTAGATATAAGCAAACGTCATCTAAGAAATCAATCTCTGCGTAGGTAGCTTAATGCATTGTACAGAAACCGGCTAGCATTTCAGCTAGGAATGGAACCTCACAATCACACGTGTTTCAATAAATCGTCGGTAGGGTCACCGTTTCACATACATTAACACTCGCATTTTCAAATATCCGCGCGCCGGTCGACACTTGTCTCTCCTGTGGCTCCGTCCTAACTGGGCACTCTGCATCTGCATTTCAATACATGTACGCCTGCAGGATTCTGTTTAGACTACGCCTCTTACTTTTCAACCAGAGAAGTTGCCGCTCTAAAAGGCGTTTTCTTTACAACATGAACTGGAGGTAATAGCATTCCGGCATCAGAGAGTGTCAATTTCCGTTATCATGTAGTGTCGATGGTGGGCGGTACAAGACTTAAATATAAGTACGGAATACTGATGGTCGCTCGCAGTGGCTGCACAGTCTAAAGTGTGGGTCTGCGGGCTCTCTATTGTTTGGAATTTGAGTTCGAATGTCGCCGGGAGCATGAAAGCCCCTTTTTTTTGATTGGTGTGTGTGGTCAGATAGAGGTCCGTGTGTTGGGCTGATCACTCGTCCAGAGGAGTATTATCGAAATGCTGTGTCTGTGTGTGTGATAGTGAGAGCCTCGATAAAGAGGAAGCCCTGGCCCACTAGGGGCTTTTGCGCAATGGAACAACAAATGGAACACTGATGAAATAATTCTGGCTGGGAAAAGCCTAAGTAATAGGAGAAAAATTCATTCCAGTGTCACTATTTTTCACTACTCCGTAGTACAAAAGAAAAACATTTTCTCTTATTTTCTTATTTTTCATGAATTCTAAAGCATCGTCATTATAGCTTCAAAAGAGCCGAAAATCAATCAGTTCTTGAAGCTTAATTTTTTTTTCTTAAAGATCCATGTTTGTCTGCTACCATACCTTGAATAACAATTAGTATTATCAGCTCGTCATACTGCTTGGTGCGCGTGTGTCTTCCTATGTGACTGAGCAAAATTTACAAATTTTACAACTGCCTCATATGTAAATGGGGGACCGCGGTGGCACAGTGGTTAAGGTGCTGTGCTACAAATCGGAAGGACGCTGTTTCGATCAACGATCCGACTAAACCGACAGCGAGATCCGACGTTACACGACCTAATGGACTTCCTGAGACGATCCAAATAGAAGATGTATCAGTCGCTGAGCAGGCGTAGGAGTGTCGCGAATTTCCTCACAGTACCAGACACCACATGACAGTTGTGACTACAATGCCGGAAGGTACAGGACCATATGAAATGGCAGACCACATTATGTGATGCCAGGGCCCAGGAAGTGGGCCGGGTGGTAAGAGTAACTAGGAGCACCGACCCGAGAAAACAAACTAAGAAGCATTCACCTGCTCCATCGTTTCACAAGTAACCGTACCGTCTCGCTTTATGTTTTATGACCACAAGCTAATCTAGTAGGAGGGCAACGCGCTCTGTTACGTCGACAGAATACATGTAAACAAATGAGAACAATAAAAAACCAGCTGGTGTCATTGGAATTTTCTTTGACATAAAAAAAATCCTTCCGATCGCACTATGGGTTCGATTCAGCCTCTAACAGAAATGAGTACCAGAAGTATTTCCTGGGGGGTAAAGGCGGCCATTGCATAAGGCTGACAACCTACCACCATCCTGTGCCGTTATCACGCAGTCTGGGAACCTTAACTTCCTGGAACCCTCTGGGCCACTCCGGGTCTGTAACGGGACTGCCTTACCTTTACCTGACATATAATTAAACAATGCTTCGTTAAGTCTTCTTTTGTTGGTATCTTCCTGGAATTAGCTCTAAGCCTAGATCATATAGCGTCGAAATTTAGGGTTATTAGTGAATAATGAATTTGAAAGTCTGTGGAAGGAAGCCATTGTTCTTAATTGAGCAGTGTTTTAGTTAACAAAGTGAGTTATTATACCATAATTTCTCTTCACCCCCGCCGGTGCGATTAGCAAAGCCCTTAACACGATGCGACTTCTGTGTTGGAACTGTTTTTCCCAGAATTGTTGGATGAAATGTAATGCGCAAGACGTCTGGCGGAAGTGAATGGAACTTCCCTTGTGTTGTTGCAACAACAAATTATGTGCGTAGTGGAACTGCGGGGGTGTATGGCACGGATTTAAGTAGTTACAGCACGTAGCACGAGTTCCTGAACTGCCTGAAAGTGACAGCACCTTGTGGTTTCTTGCCACTTGATTTAATGGAGAATGGTCGTCCCTGCTGGGAAGCTTGTAAACTCAAAAGGTCAAGAAATTTCCCAGTTTATACCGAACCGAAAAGAGCTCGGTACAAGCCTCTACCTTAAACAACGAAATTCGGTTCTTGTCCAGACAAACCAAGTTTTAGGTGGGTTCTTTTTGCTGAGGAGTGCCCATGAAAATCCCTCTCTCCGCCCTTCCGTCCACACACACACACACACACACACACACAGACACACACACACACACAGACACACACACACAGACACACATATATGTAAATATATAACACGAAACCCTTTGGGTGAATGAACATTAAGTTTGACTTCGAGGAATTTTACGAGAAAATGTCCATCCATTTCTATATCGGTTAAAATTGGGCGAACGAAAAGCCATTTCATTCCCGTATAAAGATCAACATGTATTGCACTTCACATATCTAGAGCACATAGCTCTATTCATCATCCCACACACACACACACACGCACACACACACACACACACACGCGTGCACACACACAAATAAACTCTTGAATGTGTTCATTCTGCACTACAAAGATGTTTGGCTTAGTCATTTCACGTAGATTCGCATTAACGCATAATTTCGACGCTGCGTTCTTCACTCTTATTATAAACAGTAAACGGTAGAAATATTCTTTGTACAGACGACAAACCACAAGATGATCCCCGCGGTTTGGAGGCGTGTATGGCGCAGTGCGGGGGACTGCTGGCTACGGAAGGAATTACTGGGTTGTTATTGGTAGGAGCGATAGACTGTTTTATTGGTGCACACAGACTGGAAACTTCAGTGTGTTTAGAGCAGTGTATAGTGAGCGAGTGCACTGTGAGGTTGCTTTAATTACGGGCGGTAACCACTCGTCATTTGTCACGAAATTGGGGTGAAGTGTAGTGAAGGTTTTAGCAACAGGATATCTAAAATTATTAGAAGATATACAGATCATATGAAGTTTGCTGCTTATATGGCTGTTCCGTTTATCACATTCTTTCACGTTCTTTGGTTTCATTTTTAATTGTATATATATATATATATATGTTTTGTATGCTTCTGTTTAATTTTGTAAATTATGTATTTTTATTGTTAAGTTTATGTATTTTGATTGTCATGTTTTTGTATTCTTATTGTTATGCATGTTCTTTACTGTATAGTCTGTTTCATTGTGTTGTTCTGTGTATTGTTTTTGTGTAAAGGTGTACTGTACTACTGCCACCAGGTGTCAACCCAAATGCGGTTAACAAATATATCAAATATATCAAATATCTCATTTCTAGCCCCGACCATATCGTGGTCTGTGGACAGGGTTACAGCAACATCGCTGCGGTCGAACATCATCCACAGTCAGTGTCTTGTTACAATACAAAAACGTCACAGGGTGTGTTGTGTCAACGAAGTGTAAAGGCTTATAATAAAACCAACTAGACACACTAATTTCTCAAATTTATTTTTGGAATAAAATTCTACGCGTTTCAGACAGTTCCTCTGTCCATCATCAGGAGTTTTTCACTGTACACACAGCAATGGTATATGTCATAGAGGTTTGCTGACATACACCATTGCTGTGTGTACAGCGAAAAACTCCTGATGATGGACAGAAGAACTGTCCGAAACATGTAGAATTTTATTCCAAAAATAAATTTGAGAAATTAGTATGTCTAGTTGGTTTTATTATAGGAATTTTTCATGATATACAGTCACCTGAGCTTCAAAAAAGAAGTGCAAAGCATATTTCAAATAACCATATTTATCAGTCGTTCTTATAACCGATAACTTTACCCTATTTATAACAAAATCATGCATGAAATCAGCATTGCCGAAAGATGAAAAAATATATATTACACATATATATACAGGAAATAACACAGCGAAAGAACCAGAAATGTTGTGCTGCGCTAAAGTTTCCCAACCTGTTAAACATTTATTTTAATCGAAATAACTCAAAATATCTTTACCTATTTATACTTCCAGTCAAAAGTGAGTTCTTTCCGTAACTCCGCATTTTTTTTTATCTCACCGTCTGCTCCCAATATCTTTAGTTTACTACAGCAGTAGGCTACTAGTTTCAGAGTACTACCTCTAATGATATTCATCCAGTTCACTTTCCTTTCCCTTCATCTGATGGCTCCGCCAGTGCAGTAAACCTCACTAGTGCGTCTTTCAGCACCAACACCTTCGGACTCATTTGGCTGAAAGGGTTCGGATTTGTACAAGAATAATCGAATTTTAATTTTTACAGATAAGTTTCACGCGGCAGCCATCTTGTTAGTTCACGTTCTAAAATGTAACTCTGTACAACAGATGTACGATATTTTAAGGAAAAGTTATTCTAAATCAATCACAAAATTGAAGAAACGAAGTTCTACTATCGTGATTTTTTTCTAATTACAACGAACAAAATTCAAATATTTTTTGAGTTCCATCTCAGTCACGATACCAGCCTGCAGCAGTATTGGCTGACAATACCTGCAGCTGAGTGTACAGTTATTTGCTCCTGATGACTGGCGGAGGAACCGTCCGAAACAGGTAGAGCCTTTTAGAAATAGCCAAAAAAAGTTGCATCCTGTTGGTTGTAATTAAAAATCATATTAACGATGCACGGATACACGAATATCAAATTCTACTTTCGTGTTACTAGACGATTACTTGTCACGTCATAATTGGAATTACATGAAATGATTTGTCCTGACCGTTTGTCTATCAAACTCAGATGTTCGCGTACTGTGTTAACCGTTTAAAGACCAATGGTAAATTCACGTGCTAAATGCTCGAACTTTCAGACAGTCTGCTTTTTCCCCCCCACAATGCATTTGTGTGTGCCACACAGTTCTGATAATAAACAGCTATTATTCCCCTGGACAAGATTTGCCAGTTAATTTCTTATAATAAAACCAACTAGATGCACTAATTGCTCAAATTTATTTTTGGAATAAAACTCTACATATTTAGGACAGAGGAACTGTCCGAAACATGTAGAGTTTTATTATAAGAACTGATCACGATGCACGGTCATCTGAACGTCAAATTAGCTAGTTGACTTTCATAATACACACGGATTGCGTTCTCTGTGATATAATAATTTAAAATTTGTTTGTATATTATTTAAATGGGAGTCAGTATTTACCTAATTTACCGATTTGGAGAAAACTTTATTAATTCCCCAACAACAACCATTAAAATTCCAAAATATATTTTACGACTATCTTAATGTTGAATCTAAAGTTGTTAAAATTCTCAAATGCCTTATTTCCCGATCATTCTTATCGTTTATCCAAACTTATTAAAGTGTTCAAGTTTCATTATTTTATATTCGTCCATATTTTCTAGCTACAGTTGTTAAAAAATCTTCAATTGTCACATTTCATGATTATCCTTTTGGTATATCTACAGCTGCTACACACGTAGAGACAGCGAGAGAGACAGACAGACAGACGGTGCGATTTCAATAGACGCCCGTAATAATGTGAATGCGCATAAAAAGGAAATAAAAAGAAAGAGGAATGAATTTAAAAAGCCAAGAGAATCCGGAAATAAAGCGGACTGGTGTGGGGATAGTTTGAGGACGAGAGATAGCTTACAGGAAAATGCTTTCAGTTCATGAAGCCGTTACCTGGAGACGTGTTGCCAGTCAATAAGCTAACGTCTATACCTGAGCGGAAATCTTGTCACATTCCAACGCGAACAAAATTTTTCCTCGTATATTCCCACGCAAATATCACAAAACACAAAAAAGTGTGTCTCATTCCGACATTCATATTTACGAGAGAAATGTGGTTATGAATGTCTATGTTCTGTCAGGCAGAAATACTAAAATGTCAGTTCGTTCTGTAAAGCGGGATAGGAAGTGTTAAATTATGAAACATGTTGCTTCAAATTGTGTGTGGGAAATTACTATAAGCATGCACGCGCACCACGTGCGCGTGCATGCTTATAGTAATATCTTAAGTTCCCCCTAAGACAACATGAAGATGGCCAGTACAGGCCGAAACATGTAGTTGTCCATTATATAGTCATTAAATACACCTCATATGACACAGTTGTGTTTGACTACATACAATTTTCCAAGTTCACACACACAACGGGGATGACAAACTTCCTAGTGTGTGATTAAAGTTATTACACACATTACTCTCTAAATCTGTAACTGTAAGAGGAAAATAAACAGTAATTCTATTCATATTCCCTATTCACCAATCAACATGAAATAAATTTGTGACACAAAGTGTGTAAGAATTTTCAGCACTCTGGCCCAAAACAGTCGTGCAGGAAACACAGCTGGTATCTCAGTTCTGACGTGGCAACAGCGGCAATACGCACCAATATTGTGGTCTTCTCAAGTACGGCACCGTGTAACTTGGTAGAAGACGACCAACATTTCGACGGAACCTGCTGTCTTCATCTTCAGGGTAGAACAGTGTCATCTTGAAGACATAGGCAGCCGGTCTTCCAGGCACTTTGTTACTCTTTACCAAATTGCGCTGTCTCACATACCTAACTACAGTAATCTTCAACATGTTGTATTTGAAGATGTCTTGTGTGTATTGTTGTCGTCTTATATTCATTTGCTGTACTATGTGTGTATTGCTGCTTTTACTTTAGATGCCGGACTGTTGGCTAGAAGTCAGTAATCGGAAGGTCCTGCGACCGGGCACATCGACACAGGTTTTTCTTGGTTTCCCTCTGTCTATAAGTAAATGCTGAGATGGTTCCCAACATTCCAAGTTGCCACTACATGCTTCTCATATAGCCCTCCCGACTTAAATTTATTAGTAACGAATTTCATATTTTGTATACATGTAAAATAACCACTGCCACCGGGTGACAACCCAATTGCAGTTAATAAATATTATTATTATTATATTTCGTACATTAAAACATTTCATTTTTTATCAAATATAATCGAAACACGTATTTAACGACACTCAACATGAAGCAGTTCATGCACAAGCTCTAAGATTATCAACAATTTCCATCCATTTGTGTTATCATATTCCCATTTAGTTTTTTTTTTATTGAGAATTTCGGGCCATAATTCTTTATGTGCTTTCACCGTCCTTGTGTGTGATTCATATACTGTCAGCTGTTCCTTGTTCTGTGCGTGTACCAAGAATAAACGGCACAATTCCAACAGCAGGAACACCACAGTAAGGACAAAAACCATCCCTGTACAGCAGTTCGGAGACAGCAACCATAATATGTGGACTCACAAGGACTCCTCCACACGACTGTGTGTTACTCAATACCGACACGCGACGCACTAATTTATCCATCGAAACAACTGTGAGATTTTTTTTAATAATATATAACATGGGAAGTGAGCTAGCAACCAAACAAAACTGTAAAATAGACAGTTAGTTCAAGAGTACAACAGTATTGGTCACAGCACACCGAAACGGGAAAAAGACTGAAAGGAAAATACATAGTGTGTAAGCCCACACACCGAGTGACCAATCAGGGCCGCGGAAAAATTAAACGAGCAACTGTCCCCTGTACACCCCCACAACTATATTGCTGATGTATCCACAGTGTATCACGCACTAACACACACTCTTATAGTAAATACGTCATTTTAATATCTGATTTTATTGTTTTATAATATTTTTAAACAGTGCCTGCAATTTGAGAAAGATTGATAGTAATACTGTAAACCATGGGGTCCCATAGGTAAAAACCACCGAATGTACCTTGACTAACTCCACTGTTTCGTAAGCCTGATGATGGTCGAGTAAGGCCGAAACATGTTGCTTAGTTGAATAGTTGTAATAATTTGCAACTGTTATTTATATTGTTGTGTAAAGACGGTTTTAATTAATATATTGTTTACGTACACAACGGGATGGAAACTATCCAATTTAGAAATAGTTAGTTAGTGAAACTAAACAGACAGCCACCAGCACCACCATATCTATCCAATTCTCTGCTTGCCATTCAAGATCATAAACCAAAATCCATAGAGATTATAAAAAAAGTAAACTGATCCCGTTACAGGTCCGGTGAGGCCCAGAGGGTGGGTAGAGGTATAGCTCTACTCTTCCATGACTGCAGCACTGGAAGGGGGTGAGTGGTCAGCAGCACGCCCCGGCCGCACTTTACCCCCGGGAAAGACCCGGTACCCCTTTTACAGGAGGCTGGGTGGGCCCCAGGGCCGATCTGGACGGGCGGAAAATCTCGTCCCCACCGGGATTCGATCCCGGACCGTCCAGCCTGTAGTCAGTCGCTGTACCGATTGAGCTACCCGGTCCATCCATAAATATTATATACTTGCAAAACTGTCGTTAAGCAAATAATGAACAAGAAATCAGCTTTGATATAAATATCACATTCGTCTTCGATGTTATATAAAGTAGTCTTGTAGATAAATGCTGACGTTCGAAAGAACATGCTGCCTCCATCTTCAGGGTACAATAATAAGTCGCGTTGTGAAAAAAATTATATAGGAAATGGAGGAAAGGACTATATCTTTGAGATATCCACACTTACATACCAAACTTCATGAATTCACAGCCCATCAGACAACAATTTTTGTAGTCACCATCTTATAAGCCTCCAATTTCGCGTAGCCTCAATCGCAACGTAATTCTGCTATAAGCAGCCTCAATGTCAACGTAAGCCTGCTATTAGCAGCCTCAGTATCATCGCAGTACTGTTATCAAGGGCCCTATCAGCCTAACCCTGCAACCAACAGCCTCAACTCTTGTCCACGGCACTAATTTACAAGTGACAAATATTTTGCTTAGGGTGAGAGAGACAGTACGGGCTTCAAAGTTGTAACGCCTGGGGCTAGAACTGGGTGCGTATGCCGCTTGCACTGTAGAGTGTCAGTGTGCGAACTGACGTCTCATTAACGTGCTTCTGTACAGATATTATAACCTATCGCCCACTGGGCGATTTGAGGGAGACAATGTGTGAGATGAGCAAGTAAATCTGTTTAGTTCTAAGTAACATTTGTCTCAGAAAAAAGAATGTTTATGAACCGATATAAGTGTGTCAAAGCTTTAGCGTTGTGAAGTACAGCAGATAAGATACAAGAGCCGCATATTGTTATATGTCAATTGTCGTTGTTGTAATTTGATACTGTTTCTTTCTTATTTTCATTTATATTTTATTTGCGTGCATTCACTTTTTTTGTTTTCAATTAATTCCTTTCACTGGATTCAGATTGTCTCTTTATTAATATTTTTCATTTATTTTCATTATTTCACAGATGAATAAGCCAAAATTAAAAAAAACAGAAGCAGTGATTATGAAACTTGCTCACAAACCGCTGGAAGCCTCTAGTACTGAACTGAGTATGATTATGTGTTTAAGTTTAGCAAGATTAGAAGAATAAGGAAAAGGGTTTGGGGAAATCGCTAATTCCGGAACACGTAACGTTAAAGGAAGGAGTGATGGAAATATAAGGAGAGAAAATAATTAATTTTTAGTAAGAAAAATAAAATCGTTGTTGAAGAACCGATGACGTAGTAAACTACCGAAAACTCTGGGCACATAGGTCTCATTTTGTTTAAAAACCAAATACTGCATTTGGGTTGTGTAGGTAAGTACAGACTGTAACGCTTGGCTCTTAAAATAGGAACTCACTGCCAATTTTATTCAACAGTACTCTCTATATGAATTATGTAATGAGTTACATTTGGAAGGAGCCTACACAAACTGCAGAACAACAACCTACACAAACTGCAGCACAACAGCCTACACAAACTGCAGCACAACAGCCTACACAAAATGCAGCACAACAACCTACACAAAATGCAGCACAACAACCTACACAAAATGCAGCACAACAACCTACACAAAATGCAGCA
>Ga0131853_10017345_pt1 | contig 13108 bp, 6 predicted proteins | sample TergutLab28metaG_FD_92764 | JGI IMG/M metagenome (GOLD analysis project Ga0131853, IMG submission 92764) | Labiotermes labralis P1 segment gut microbial communities from Petit-Saut dam, French Guiana - Lab288 P1 (version 2) (version 2) | ecosystem: Host-associated > Arthropoda: Insects >...
TACAGTCGATCTTAGTAACTTTAGTCCTACATTATTTTATGCTCCCTGAGGATGATCCCATAGAGGGATTGAAACATGTAGGAGATATTTTAAATCCATTTTAATCCAATAATGTGGTTTTAATGGTTTGACAGTATGTGCAATTAGTTGGTTTTAATAAATATTGTTATCACATTGCACGGTAATAAAATGAAAAAAATGAAAATCCAGTGTTTGAGGTCGACAAAAAGCACACTATTTTTCTCTTCTCACGGGGAATGGATTATGGTAACATCCTGTATTGTAAGGAACAGTAACAAAGTGCGCTTTCCATGGAATAAAGATACAGGGCATAAAGCTGGACACTTAGATCCATCTTGTTCGGAGATTAAGGAAGTACGTATTTTTAACTCCCCTGAAAGAAATAATAGAATGTTCGTTACTGAAGTGTAATCTCCACAATGCGAATTTTACAAGCAGAAATAGTAGAAACAGTGTTAAAAAATATGTTTCTTATTTAAATAAATGGGCAATTAACTTGCTGAATACTAAACAAAAAAAATCCGAAATTACTATTCTGTCCAAAGGACCGAGATAACTGAAAGAACTCTGCTTTATTTCAAGATTTCCAGACTTCGTGCACTGTCCGTCTAAGGATATTATTAAAATTGAAATGAATATGGAGCGTTGGTAGACCAATATTAAGAGCGGCAACTGAAGATCTTGGAAGGAAACCTGTCCCAATGTCACGTCATTAATCGCAGTTCCTGCATTGACTGGCCTGGTCTTGAACCTGGTTCTCAGCGGTAAGCGAGGAAAAATAACTGCCTAAGGTGCGTTAAACCTAGGAGATACAAATTAATACACTCTGCTTGTGACTCATACAGAAGAGTGTGCTTTCATTATGAATATCCATCAGTGGAAGCTACGTAGGGAAATGTTGCTTTATTTTAATAATAATAATGATAATAATAATAATATTTATTTACTTCAATTGGGTTGTTACCTGGTGGCAGTGGTTATTTTACATGTAAACAAAACATGAAATTGGTTACTGCTAGATTTAAGTCGGGAGGGCTACATGAGAAGCATGTAGTGGCAACTTGGAATCTTGGGGAACCATTTCAGCATTTGCTTTTAGGCACAGAAAAACCAAGAAAACCCTGTGTTGAGGTGGCCGGTCGCAGGACCTTCCGAATACTGACTTCTAGCCTGCAGTCCGGCATCTAAAAAAAAAATCAATGCACAAACAGTACAACAAATACATATAAGACAACTACAACAATACACACAGCCAACCAACAACAATTACACACAAGACCACTTAAAACTAGCAGCAATACACACGAGACAAATTAGAATTTTGCAACATGTACCCAAGCAAGAGACTAATGTGTACAGTTTCTTCTAATTGTTTTTTTTTAATCATTAATTCACTCACGCTTTCACCCCAGTCCTTTACTTCTCATTACCTACTACTCCTACAAACCTTTTCCATAAAGACTCTTCCCCCCCCCCCCATAAGAGGGGGAGAAAAGTGTGGAGGGGGGGCAAAAATGCAGAGCTTCCAGCAGAAACCCCGCAACAGGATACAACAACCACTAAGCTTTAAAATATTAAATTTTACAACCGGGAGCTTTTAGATAAGGTTAGGTGGATACCAGCAACTGCTGCATTGTTAAGACACACAAAGCGACTTCTTTTAGAGAATTTGTTACAAGCAGAATCAAGACAGAAATAAAACTTTTTCGAAAGTTCTCAGTAACTTTCTAGTCAAACTTGATAAGAATTGTGTAAAAGTAGATGGAGAAGATGAAGTATACCAGAGTTTCGGTCTTGGAAGTGGGTTTATTTGATACGTTTGCTTCTGAGAAAGGAAGTGGTAGAACGCGCATTTCTGTGCATGTGGCACTGAATTTACGTAATGCTATTTGTATCTGTACAAGGTAATATATAACACCCTCCCGAATACAGACAATCCTAAAAGTTTCACGAATCTCACCGCATGAGTTTGAGAACTTTGCTGCGACATGCTCTTTTATGTAGCAGAAAAAAAATGTTGATTTTTCTTTCGGCTGCCATCAAATCGAGTTCTAAACTTGAACAGTATTCACCCAAACACAATGTTATAAATTTAAAGAATTAGACACCTCCTGGTGTTCGCCTACTTCTAGTTACAAAAGCAAGCAATTTATTTCGATAATAATATTCTGCCTTGGTACAAAGTAGGAACCTGCTTCCTGGTTCGATCAGTTAACCGGACGTTCTTCGCAGCAATTCCTTAGACTTCTTCAGTCCCTCTCAGAGTTTATTTTATTGTATCCGGTATAGGTGAAACAAATACACGGAAGAAAATATTTTATTACCTATCAGACCATTACTGTACCGCGGATCAGGCTGTTAATGGTCAGCTTCCCACCGTGAAGGACGGATTGCATCTCCGAAGAGCTCATATTTTTTGGAAGACCGTCAGAGGGACAGGTTTCTTTCCGAGCACGAGAATTTTTCCTGCAAATTATCTGTTTATCAGTGCCTTTTCAGATGCATTCACAAAATTATGAAAAGCGACTATTATCTTTAACATATCTGTCTGCCAGTCCGTCTGTCTCCAGCATGCAACCATTCGGCTCCAACTGGACGCAATGAAGGCAATTTAATATCTGGGGATTTTTCGAAAATATGTGAAGAATTTCAAGTCTATTTAAACTCTGATAAGAATAACAGGACACTTTATCTGAAAACTTATGTACATTTATGATAACATCTAGCTGAATCCTTCTTATAATGCGAAATATGTCCGACAAATTTGTAGAGAAAGTGAACATACAGATTTCCTACTTGATAATATTATTCCGGAAATCGTGCTGTTTGTGAGATGATGTGGAAAAATATGATAGATTCAGACAGGTTACGTGGGCCGGGATATCTCAGTCGGTATAGCTAATCGCTACGGGCTGCGCAGTCCGGGGATCGAATCCCAGTGGGGACGAAATTTTCCGCACCCATCCAGACTGGCTCTTGGGTCCACCCAGACTTCTACAAAGTGGGTACCGGGTCTTTCCCGAGGTTAAAACGGCCGGGGCATGGTGTTGGCCACCAACCACATCTAGCCCCGAGGTTAAGGAAAGAATACAGCTATACCTCTACTCCCTTTCTGGGCCTAAGTGGCCCATTCTAGGGTAAACTTTATCTTTATTTTTTTACCTTACTTTACCAGACAGGTTACAGATGACAACATAATTTGGCTCATGCCCTTTGCATGCTGTAGTACTAACGCTGCAGACATGCACTAATAATCTGTTATACTTTCTGCATTTCCAAGGGAAAAATTATTACGCGAACACAACTCAGTGTCCCGATATATGTTCATTGCCCCTCCTGTCACTATGCTCTTATTATCGCCATTTATATTTTGTGACTGTGTTATTTAAAGATGGTATCAACTGCTGAGATTGCGTAACGTCAGTATCAAAGGAATAAAAGGTTTTGGAACTATTGTGGGATAATACTGACAGGCGAGAGCCGAATTACTTTGAGAGAAACTTGTCCCAGTGCCATTTCTTCCAACATTAATCCCATATGGGCAGGTCTGGGGGACTGGGGTTGAACACGCTCGTCCGCAGGGACAGGCCGGTGACTACCCACCTACCAAGAAACACTGCTTTCACTTCTTGGGAGAAGAATCTGAGTGGCTTTGTACTGTAGCTTCAAATGGACCTGAAAACCTGCCAGGCCCGTTTGAGTTAGCAACACCAAAGGGATTCTTAAGCCCCTTGACCCCCTCAATCATATTGCCAATAGTAATCAAATTATCGGAGTAAAAGCAAACATACAAAAATCAGTGTCTCAACACTTGTATGATACCCTGATAACGAAGTTCTGAAAGGAGAAGCATAATACGAGGGGTTGTTGATAAGTCCTTAGCACGACATATTTCTCGATGTCGTAGGACGGAATCGATAGTGTCAATGGAAAGAGGGGGCTATTCAAGTGCTGAATTGTAAGTCTTTTCTTGTTACAGAGGCTGAAAGGAAGCATGTCAAGCGACGCGCGCGATTTCAACAGCATGGAGACGCGAGCTGTCATCAAGTTCCTTTTTTTTTCAGCAAGGCAAGGCGCCGAAGGAAATTCACGCCATTCTGATAAAAATATTAGGGGAACATGCATCATTGTATGCCACAGCCAAAACTGGGTGGCCCAGTTTAAACGTGGTGATTTTTCCACCTGTGATGCGCCTCGTCCTGGACGACCCACAATAGTGACCACCCTGGAGATTATTGAACAAATTCACGAGCTAATCTTGGAAGACCATCGGATTTCGGCTAAATCAATAGCTGAGCAAATGGGCATCTCACGTGAGAGGGTTGGGTCCATCATTCATGAAGATTTGGACATGTGGAAGCTCTCCGCGAAGTGGGTCCCGAAATGCCTGAACGCGGATCAAAAACGTCAACGGTGCCAGTCGTCTGAGCAACTTTTGGATTTTTTTTCGGCGCGATCCAAACAATTTCCTGTCGCGATTTGTGACCATGGACGAAACCTGGTTATATCGCTATGACCCGGAGACAAAGCAACAATCACTGGAGTGGCGGCATAACGGCTCACCCCGCCCCAAAAAATTCCGAGTGCAAAAATCCGCTGGAAAATTTCTCGCCTCGATTTTTTGGGATCAAGACAGCATCCACCTCAATGATTATCTCCAAAGGGCCAAACTGTTAACACGGAGTATTACTCATCTCTGTTGATGCAATTGAAGGACATTTTGAAGGAAAAACGCCGCGGGAAGATCACCAAGGTTATCTTGTTCTTGCACGACAATGCCCCGGCTCACCGGGCACTAGCAACCTAGAAGAAACTGACCCACCTGGGTTTCCAGTGTCTTGATCACCCACCCTATTCTCCGGATATGGCACCGTCGGACTACCACCTGTTCCCTGGACTGGAAAAATTGAAAGGTCGCCATTTTTCGTCCGACGCGGAGGTCATTGCTGCCGCGGAGACCTGGTTGGACGGATAACTTTCTGAATTTTTTTGAGTGACTTGAAAAAGTTAGAGCAACGGGCTAAGAAGTGTATTGAGCTTCGTGGGGAGTATGTTGAATAAATCCCGAGTTTGTTCGCTGTAGCTTGTTTCCTTCCTGGTCAGGCTAAAGACTTATCAGCACTCCCTTGTATAGATATTCTGGAAACGAAGTACGACTATCAGTGTTGGAATCCCGTCGTTTTTCATTCCCATGTAGCAATCCGCTCTTACTGTTAATAATCTTTCATTATACAGAAGTCGAGGGGTATCTATGTTCGGTCGGTATGGCAGCCATGCTCCTAATAAGAAAAGTTAACACTAGGTAACAGCACCCATTTATCTATAAGGTCGTGTCTCAAGAACTTCCAAGTTCATGGCTTGCATATTTAATACCGCATAACTTTTAATTTAGAGCATACCTGAGCAACATCTGTGAGTTTTTGATTTGATAAATGGACAGGTTTTATTTTTATAAACATGAGTTTGGGTTAAGAATTGTCAAAATTTTAGTTTCAATGTCAGATTTTAAGGTAGTTTATGTAAAGAAACTGCAAAACTTCATTTTTATCGAGGTGTGTACCGCGTAAAGCTGAGAGTGTTAACGTTGCTGGATATAACGTGGCAAGAGAGAATTTGTGCTGTAACATTACATATTTTTTACATGACTTCGAATATTGAAGGGCCAATCGCAAACGAAAAAAATCGTTATGAAATTATGTTTTCTGAATTATTTCTATAAGGCCACGTAGTGTTTACACTACTAATATAATTTTCATCACCATGCAGTCACGTCAGAGCACATGTTCTAAGTAAAGTACTTCGGCCAAATGAAAATAGCTGATTTGAGCCTTAGACCGGTTTTGCCCTTCATTTATTACGTTTTAAAGGCTTTCTCCTGAACCCCTGAGTGTTCTTTCTCCAAGTACATATTGACTGTTCTGTCTTATAAAGCGGGAAGTTAGGGGAAGTATTTTTTTTTTAGTCTGTTCCCATGGTAACGAGCCAATGGTCTGGGCTGTAGCCAATATGATAATATTACCGGATCATACAGACGAATTGATTTTGCACAACCAGGCACTGTTCTGCAGAGGGCAGGCCAGTAGCCTGCTGCAACTGTTCGTAATCTGTAGATGAAAAATCAACGTTTCATTAAGATAAAATTTTTCTGGCATGTTACGCCGTGTGGAATGATATATAGCCAGCGGCCTTGCGTAGGATCCTAATGCCTTCATCTTCGAGATCAAGCATTTCTAGAAGATTGAGCTTAATAATGAAGATAAAGGCAAACGCTTCCTCAAAATGCTTCTAATTATGTACCAGTCGACAAAGCGTAACGTTTTGGAAGATATTAAATCTACCTTGACGTCGCGCTGATAGCCTCAAATATTTCATTTAAATTCAGATCGGTTTATCATTTCCCTTGAAGGCGGAAAAGGATAAAATGCTTCACGTTTCTTAAAAATCATGAAGATAATAATAATAATAATAGTGATGCATATTGTTTACTTAACTATGTAACAATCTGCCGGTCCCAGTGACCGGGCGGTTTTAAATAGTGTGTCTGCGACAACTCAGTTGCTGGGATTTTGGGTTATAATATGCCCAGGCGCATGGATGTTCGTCTGTTGTGAGTTTTGTGTTAGGTAGACATCTGTGCATTGGGCTCATCACTCGTCCAGAGGAGTCATACCGAGTGTGGTGTGTCCAGCGAGTGTGATCGTGAAGCCCCGTGAGGAGGAAGTAATGACGCGGGATGGGGTCGAAGCGCTAAAAAAAATCTTTAGAGTCCTTCAGAAAATAATATGTGCGCCTCATCAAGTCAAGAATATATCCGAGTTTTTTGGAACCCCAAAGTCCATTGCCATGTTCACAACAGCCAATGTTCATATCCTAAGACAAACTAATCCAGTCCACGCCTTTTCTTATAACATGCATTTAGTATCATTTTTTATTATTATCCTCCCATCTACGCTTAGGTCTTAAAAGTGTTTCTATCCCCTAGGTTTCCCAATCAAAATTCTGTATACATTTTTCTTTTTTCCCATACATGCCACATACCCCTAACATTTCAACTTCCTTGGTTTTACAGTCCGCATTATGTCCGGTGAGTGTCACGTATCATGAAGTCCGCATTATGTCCGGTGAGTGTCGCGTATCATGAAGTCCGCATTATGTCCGGTGAGTGTCGCGTATCATGAAGTCCGTATTATGTCCGGTGAGTGTCGCGTATCATGAAGTTCTTCATTACAAATTTTTCCACCCTCGTGTTTCTTTCTCCCTCTTAGGCCCAAATAACTTTTTCATTCCCCTAAACTCGAAAAACTTCAGCAACCAACCTTAAGACCCATTCAAAGCAGCAGGAATAATTTATTTATGTGTGTTTTAAATGTTTCCTTATGTGTTAATGTATTTACATATTATTCTAATCATAATGTATTCTCACTGTTTATTTTATGTTAATTAAATCACGGACGATGAGATTAGGAGACGTGAAACGCAAAAGAGGGGGAGGAAATTTATATTCGACTTTGTAGATCTAGATTTAGAAGTGAGGATGATATTAAAACGGATCTAAATGGAATGAGATGGGCAATTGGGAATGGATTTATTTGGTTTAGAACAGAGACTATCCACGTGTCATGGTGAAAATGGAACTGAACATGCGGGATCCATAAGTTATTTGAACATTTTGTCTACATAGGCACATGTGACATTTTCCAGTACGACTCTTCGCTGGTGTTTTAGTTATGCTTTATTTAAAACCCTATGCATTGTTGAATGGCAGGATAATTCGTGAATAATCGATTGTAAAAAATGTTGGAGGCCAGGTTGTGATACCATACCGCTGTTTTCCTGAAGTTACTGAGGAATTTCACGAAAATATTCGGTCACTGCTGCAACTAACGGGCCGAATATTAGGTCTACTAGGGGTCTTCCATTAAAGACTTGAATACCCGAAAACATTTGACAGATTAAATTGTTACTGCACAAATTCAATTGCTAATGTCAGAATAATGTGTGCGTATGTGTCGGGAGGGGGGGGGGTTAATGAGGCTAGAAACAGACGTCCTTGTCGTGCGTTCAAGACTTTTAATTTTTAGTAATATGTAAATCTTTCAATCGTAAATGTTGTAATACTTGACTAGGATTTTCACTGTGGATTGAAATACATGACAAAATATAGCCTGATTTGCATAAACGTAAACATATTCTAATTTCTACCAAACTGAAACTCATACACGTATGATAATAATTCATATACTTTAAGAATTCCCTGCTCAGAAACGTAAATATGGAGCGTGCCCATCGGAACACTGCAGTTAACGAAAGAAACTGTGGCCAAGAATTTTCATGACTGCTTCTGCGCGATTACTTAAGTGTTCAGTACACAACTATGATGCAATGAGTGCATTTTTAACGTTGTACTGTTAGTATAGTCATGAAGAACATTTTTTTTATTTCCTTGGAGAAATGGCAGGACATTTTCTCTCGTCGGTCTTTTCAAAATTAAAGAAGATCGGGAAATGTAAAATTCCCACGGCGACGAAACTTGACATTGCTGTTGTCTATAGTGTGACGCCATGTAAGAAGCCCTTCTACAAAACTACATGACATCACATTCTAACACGCTGTGGTTTCCATCAATTATATCCGTAAGATCAGATACAAAATTTTAATACTAATTAGCTTTTAAGTAGCAAAAAACTGTTAAATCTATCACAAATTTTGATTAATTGTAAATTAAACAAAAATAGTCTTCGGGGATTTTACAGCCTGTGGGATAATAAGCTTTACCCGACGTTCAGGAATCACGTATTTTCTCCGTCCTTACGGTGGTTGAAATTTTTCAGTTGGGAAATATAAGACGATTGCTTGCAACCAACCTATATTATCGACATATTGCCGCTCCACATTCCATTCAGCATTTCGTAGCTGAACCAAATTTAAACACCTTGACAAAAGAAGCAGCTCATTCTCCCTAAACGTTGGAACAAATTTGTGATCATTTATGTTGTGAGAACTCAGAAGGCTACTATTTTATCTGCACCAGCCGTGGGAGCCCAAAACATAAATGTATTATATAACGGGAATTTATTGAAATGAGAATGGATTTTTTCGTGGAAATTCATCCTGTCCCCGTGTCAAATACCTTTGATGAAACTTCAAATTTTCTTGTGCTTTATGTCGTACTTGCTCGTGTTTGATACCCTTAAATTGCACACATTATTGGAAGTTAACAATTTTCCCTACATGTGGTTTTAACAGTTCGTTACTATAGTAACAGACCACTCTCTGCCAATCACATGGCCATGACACATAATTTCTATCAACGTGCCAGTAGCCTATAAAAATTGATGCTCATATCAAATATAATACAAATTTCTATATTACACTGACTGCATCATCAATAATTAGATAAACGTGTAATGGGAACAAGTAGGTTTTACGATGACTTTGTCAGATCGATAAGCGGCTGACCCCCCCCCCCCCCCCCTTTGGAACAAACATATTGTGCTGGTTAAAAACACTGACCACTGGACAAACGTCTTGTGCACGAAGACTTATTGTTACAGAAGAAAGTGACACGCCTTAGGGTTCGTACAAATAATTCGGAAAAAAGAATTTTCGACTACCTATCAGAAAACAGAAACGCTAAGAACGCCTTTGCCTTCGTGCGATTTGTACCTTATAAATCCCCAAAACAAAACTTTGAAACATATCACGTTCCTCAGGTCAATTTAACTTTTACTTAATAATCAGTCACTCATTCCAGTCATTCCAGCAATTTAGAATTCGGATAATGTAAGGGCAGTAATTAACAACTATATCAGTCCGCTGCAGAATAATTGGCGTTTTTTAAAATATTTTTTTACTTCATTCTAAATATTTCTCTCTACTCTGGAAATACCATGCCTTCTTATATATATATATATATATATATAAATTGTTCAAATTATTTAAGACTGATATTATGTTGAGAATGTATAAGAAATGCAGTTGACAACTTAATTATGGCTTGTATCCATTCTTAATCCACTGTTCTTAGACTTATCGAGCTAAGACTTTATTTCACTTCAAGAAATAAAATATTCGTCTCCTTAAAATGTAAAGTTAATTGAAATGTTTTTATGTTCCATAGATAAGGAACAATAGGCAATATTATTTATTTTTATGTGCAGTTTAGTGCATCCACTGTTAGCTACCTCCGTGCAGTGTATAACACTTGATTTGTTAGTTAACTCTGTTCAGTTTAGTACCTGTATTTTTGGTTATCCCTCAGCAGTATAGTACCTGTACTCCTGGTGAAGTCTGTGCGTTGTAGTACCTGTAGTTATGCTTTTCGTTCTGCAATATTTTACCTGTACGAATGGTTGTATATCGTAAAAAGTGTAATAAAAACCAGGCACAATTATATACCTTAAGAAGCAAATAAATCACAGTATGTATGACATATTTGTACAGTAAGTGTAACAGTTACTAAGAGTATAAAAAGGAACTGAGGAACCAGAGATGGACATTTTTGTTCAACTGCAGGATACACATTTCATGATCATGAAATATTAAACATTAGAACCAACATTATGCAGAGTAAATTATTCTGGATTCGAATACAATTGACAAGTATTTTACTGAGAAGTGTCCTTGCGAGTGTTTCAATATGAAATTTGTTAGTATAATTCAAATTTGAGTAATTCCAAAAACGAATTTCATATACCCACAATATGATAATATTGAACAATTATTACAAGTCTGTTGTGGCTTACTGAGTGGATTATACCTTCATTCGATTAGACCACGCATTACCAAACCCTTCTAATAGAACACTGGAGTTCGTGGCATAAAGTTGAGTAGTGGTTGTCTTTTACAAAGCTACAGAAGAATGAATGTAAGGACATTTTCTCTGATTTTAAATTTGTTTACAATTTCTTATACAAGAGCAGTCCTTCCTACTAATTTCCCAAAGTAATATGACAGCATATGTTCGTATATTTACATTGTTCCTACTTCTAAAGTTGGGAAAAGGTTCATTTTTATTGTATTCGACAGAAGGTCCACAAGCTTCACTAGCTGAAAATAGTTTGTCTCCATTTTCTAGATAAAACGAAGAAAATAAATATAACCCTAACTCGGGATAGACCCAATCCAGATACCTCAGGTAATTATGTAAGGAGCTTTAGCGCTGATTTCAACTGGACTTTCTAGCTAATTAAACTCATCTGAACCTAATTATCATAGATTTTCCAAACTTGTATTCTATTAACAGTTTCCTTTCTACACGTTTGGCATAAAGAAAACAGTTCCCTGGAGCAAAATTTCTCTCTTTTGATTCAGGCTTTATGCACGATCTCTCATTTGCAAAGGGAACCCAACAAAGACTTGTGTCATTGGCAGTAAATTAATCAGATTCAAAATAATATACTTTTTGTGTACCTGTGAGACATGCAAATATCCTCCAGAGCGTCAAGACACGCTCTCTCTTTTGCTTCTAAAATAATTTGTAAGTTTATTTTGTCTGAGTATAAATTATTATTAATTGTGGCCGTCTGCATATCCTGACTTCACTCTTCCCACATTTTTGAGACATTAATTCAACATCAGTTTTTTAGCTTTTTTCTGTAGGCAAATGCTTCTGGGAATGAAATCATTGTCATATTCTAACTTACACTTCAAAGGAATAAGATACACTCTGACAGTTTTCATGTCGAAGACTATTTTTACGGTGAATTTTTAATCCTATTCTTAGAAAGACCCAATAAAACAGGTAAACATACTGTGTACTATCCATACTTCAGTAATCAAACACCAAACCAGGTACGATGTATAGGTTAATGAAGCTATGAATTCCTTTCCAGTAATTCTTAGCCTTCAACTTTAGGTGCAGGTGTAAGATCAGTTTCATTTTCCGACTGCCTTGTCCAAGAGAAAAAGCCGATATCATGTGTTGGGTAGAAAATTAGATTACAACCAAAGCCAGTTTGGGCAAAACAGCAAACAGAAAATTGTTCGCCCCTGTCAGGAACCGAAACCGATTCTCCAAACTTTCAGCCCATTTTTTAGCTGCTATACCAGCAGAGCTGCTTACATAATGAAGGCAAAACCGACCACACTAATTTCACTCGTGTTACTCTCTTTACCTCATCGCCGTGTTCTTCTGATACTTCGTCCTTCGTTTCTTTCATCTTACGTCATCAAGCTTACCAGGACGCCCAATTTAATCCCATGCTGAGTGCCTGAATCACGTCCAAATTCCCAGGAAAATCCAATTGAAAAAACAGAACTTGAATCTAGTTCAAAGTCTTCCAAGTGGCATCTTTAAAAAATCTTTTTCTTGTCTAAACACTTTGATTCGAACTCTAGCTTTCAGAAAGCAATTTAAAGTGCCTTATTAGAGTTTTGAAATTTCTGAATTAAAAGGTTTAGCGAGCTTACTTAAACTTTTATAACGTTAGATGTTTGATTATTTTCAGTCTACTGAAACGTCCTTTCCACATCATCAAATTATACCCACGTCGTAAAGTGACTCGCACTCTGAGTGCGGTATTCGTCTTCTGCAAATATTGATGTTACCTACACTTAAAGATGGCAGCACTAAGTGTTTAATGTACTTGTATTTCAGCTCCCTTCTCATCTACTTCAAACTGTCTTTTCAAAACATTCTGTCGAGCTATGACAACAAACTGACAATGTCTGCATTTCAGCTAACAACGACTTTCAATATACTGTAACTCTCCTACTTCCTCTACAAACATTTCCTAAAATTCGTAATTACAAGAATATATTTTTTTACAATAGACATGTTGTCTCACACACATACATACAAATACACACACATAATAACCTAAAAATAATTTCTCTCAGTTCCTTTAGTGTAATGCAAATTTTTCCATACCAATTTACCACTTTGTTTTTAATTATTGTTTAATTATGATCCAACCAAACATGCAACACTATATGGCGCCCAATATGGACAGCGTCTCAAATAAACCCAAAATGTCAGATTAAGACGACAAATTACCTTTATCTATTGTTTCCTTTTTCTTTCTCCCTCGTCATCCTGAAGTACGAATGACACATTTGGATGTGTAATGAACGTTCCATTAAATAA
>Ga0131853_10017346_pt1 | contig 13108 bp, 8 predicted proteins | sample TergutLab28metaG_FD_92764 | JGI IMG/M metagenome (GOLD analysis project Ga0131853, IMG submission 92764) | Labiotermes labralis P1 segment gut microbial communities from Petit-Saut dam, French Guiana - Lab288 P1 (version 2) (version 2) | ecosystem: Host-associated > Arthropoda: Insects >...
ACAGATTTATTTTTGTCCGATTCTAACCAACTTCAGTCTCTTCGACAGATTTATTTTTGTCCGATTCTAACCAACTTCAGTCTCTTCGACAGATTTATTTTTGTCCGATTCTAACCAACTTCAATCTGTTCGACAGATTTATTTTTGTCCGATTCTAACCAACTTCAATCTGTTCGACAGATTTATTTTTGTTCGATTCTAACCAACTTCAGTCTCTTCGACAGATTTATTTTTGTTCGATTCTAACCAACTTCAGTCTCTTCGACAGATTTATTTTTGTCCGATTCTAACCAACTTCAATCTGTTCGACAGATTTATTTTTGTCCGATTCTAACCAACTTCAGTCTGTTCGACAGATTTTGGTGCAAGTGCGCACTATGGAATTTCACTCAATGCTTCCAGTTGCAGCCGCGTTGTTCCGTGCGGACAGACGGACAAGAACAGAGAGACGTTATGAACCTAATACTGGTTTCTCGTAATTGTTTTTGCAAATGCACAATTGGCGTGCTTACCAAAATGAATAGATTCCGTTACTTTATAATGCATGACGTGATTTACACTCTTCGTTGCTTAGCACAACAGGCGCACCGATACATAACCTTTTGTCAAGCCAAGCTGCGCAGACTATCAGTGAGTAGTTGGCAGTCTTCAGTAGCTTAATTAGTACAGATTTTGTTTTGCGGAGATAATAGGAAATTATAATTAATTTCCACTCTGAATGCAAGAACTATTTTTTCCTTCTATGTCTTTCCTTTCTGTCCTCGTACAATCATTCTTGAAGAAATGGCTAAAAGTTATTACATTTCTGAACACACTGTATTTGTAGATGTCCTGCTTTTAAGTTTTGCGGTCACAGTTGCATGTTTCTCCCACATATTTTTATTTTATCATTCGAATTATAATTTGTTAAATTATGGTGCTTGATCTTTCGCGTAAGATTAGTAGCCCTTAAGTAGTCAAGAAATTCTTAATCATCAGTGAAACATGAAATCTTATTTCCATGTTCACACGAGCGTCCACTGAACCCTGTTTCAAACTAGAAAAACTAATTCACACTTTCACACTCTTTGTTTTATGGCTTGTGTTAATTTTATATAGGCTTGATATTAATAAACAAAATGTTCCTGCAACGATAAACCGTGCTAACTTTTAAGTTAATTACTATTTACTGGTAATCTGAATTTTTTTCGAGTGTTTTGATGCATTTGTAGTGTTATGAGGATATGGGATTTCGGGTTTGAAAATGTGCTAGTGTTCTCGTCTAGTCTCAGTAAGAGGTACGGCATTATTGCACACGCTTCATATGACTTTTCAAGGTTAAACTCATCATTATCGTGCAAACTCGTACATGATGAGTAAATAAGCGAAATCATTGTACGGTTTTTACGGCTTATTTTTAGATTGTTAAGCAAATTAAACAGCCAATTCATTTGTGGAGTTTATTACCAAAGCGCTGGCGTGTAATCGATTACATTGTTGAACGTAGCCTACAGCAGGAATTACGCAGTGGAAGAACAGTGGTATAAGTGACACAAGTACAGTAATACCACGTAGAGAGGAGACCACTTGTCTAACCTGATCGTCCGTACGAGGATAGTATTAAAATAGATGTTCAAGGATACGCTTTGATGATGTAGATTTATTTAAACGGGCCAGGGCGTGTTCAGTGGCGGCATTTGTAAACACCGCTGTGGGCCATTACTTTCCACGAAAGTCAAGTGTTTTCTTCCTCCTATGAGACCGTTAGGTTTGTGAAGAAGTTCTGTTCATTTGTGTTACGGAATTTTGCGGCTGGTTGTGTGGACAGACGGACGAATAGACGCATAGATGGATGGAAGGATATATATATATATATATACATACATATGTGTGTGGGCCGGGTAGTCGGTATAGCGACTGACTACGGGCTGGACGGTCCGGTATCGAATCCCGGTGGAGACGAGATTTTCCGCCCGTCCAGACCGTCCCTGGGGCCCACCTAGCCTCCTGTAAAATGGGCACCGGGTCTTTCCAGGGAGTAAAGTGCGGCCGGGTCGTGTTGCTGACCACTCACTCCTTCTAGTGCCGCGTTATGGAAGAGTAGAGCTATATCTCTACCCACCCTCTGGACCACACCGGGCCTGTAACGGGATCACTTTACCTTTTATAAATATGTAGATAGATAGATAGATAGATAAATAGATAGATAGATAGATAGATGGATGGAAAGATAGATAGATAGATGGAAAGATAGATAGATAGATAGATAGATAGATGATAGATGGAACGATGGATGGATGGATGGATGGATGGATGGATGGATGGATCGATGGATGGATGGATGGATCGATGGATGGATGGATGGATGGATGGATAGATAGGTAGATAGATAGATAGGTGGGTGGGTGGGTGGTTGGGTGGGTAGGTAGGTAAGTAGATAGATAGATACATAGATGATAGATAGATAGATAGAGTGATTGATAGATAGATAGTTTGATTGATTGACTGATTGATTGTTTGATGATTTATCGTTTTATTGATTGATTTATAAATTGGTTGATTTATTGATTGATCGACCGATCGATTGATTGGTGGATCGATGGATGGAAAGATTGATTGAGTGAATGAGTGATTGACGGGTTGATTGATTGCATTGAGTTATGATTGGTTGTGTAAAGTGTGTGGTTTGATGAATATATTGGAGCTGGCTAAATGGTAACTAAATAGGTAACTGGTACGAACTGTCCAAAGTTATGTGAGTGGACTGTACGAGTAAATCAGTAGGACGCACTTTCAGTGTCCAAATGTATTGTTGCCAAAAGACAGAATCTCCCGTGACGCGCAGATAGTGGAAGCACTGGGATGCACGTATTGATCTACCGTGCAAGGAATCCTCTCAGATACCTTCGGATTGGCTGTTTAGAATTTATTCTCAGTCGAAACAAGTATAATCTATGGGCGGTGACCCAGTGTAGGGACCTTGTTTGACGCCGCGGTGTGTACAGTGTGTACAGTAGCAGTAGCCGCTGTAACGTGTTCAGGTTAGGCAGACTGTAGCTTTGTACGAACCATAATCAAAATTGTCAACTACGTTAGCTTTCTAACGATTAGAAAATTTTAAGTTCTTTCTAAGGTTGTGATTTGTAGAGCTCCAGTTGCTGTCGATGGTGACTCACAGAGTAACAAAAACAAGATGAATGAGTTGAAGGTTACGAGGTCAGGCCAGCTACAAAAGGTGGTCGTTTGAAATTTGTTGTATCTATATATATATATATATATATATATATATATATATATATCTTATAGCTTTCGGGTATTGGATTCCTCATAGTGACCGGGGTTGTAACTAATCAGCTATGATCACTTCTCGGGCACGAAAGGCCATTAATCTCTCAAGGGAATAATTACGTTTCTCAACCCCGTCGATAAATTGAAACACACATTTTGTCAGAAAATAATCTCTATGCATACGAAACGTTTGCTTTGCGTGTGAAATGAAACTCAGTCGGAGTTTCTGCTCTGCATTCCTGGATATGACGACTGCATTCTTGATAAGCCATTGAACGAAATTGTTTGGATAACAAATGAACTAAGCAATATTGCTGTCTATACTTACGCTAAAATCGTTTTTGACAACGTTGGTGACTGTATATCAGTACTACTCTACCTTTCGTTGCCGTTTATTGCTAGCCTCTAATGCTACGTACTACGTACTATTCATAACTATTACTAATCCTAACTGATCCTAACCTCCATAGGCAGAGAATAACAAACATTAGTCTTTTACGTATAATGGTATTAAAATGCGAGAAGCATGTATTTAACTCCAGTTCAGTCAGTATAGTGACTAGACTACGGGCTAGACAACAGAGGAATCGTGGGTCGATTCCCGGTAGGGGTAAAGCGTCCAGAGTTGCTGTGGAGCCGCTTAGACTCCAATTGGTACCTGATGCTCTTTCCCGCGGGCGGGGGCGGGAAATTTGTGAATCCTTTCGGCCTTTAGGCTGAATACCCACCTGCCTAAGGAGACGAGCGACAGCTGTCATGACCATGTGCTTCATGTCGTGTTACAGGGGTAACTCTACCTTTCCGCTCACAACACTAATTCGAAGTTAATTATGTTAATTGTCATTCAGGCTACTACTGTCGTTATAAGACATAAGGCTGCAGTTACGAAGTGGACTGCCCAGTGTGGCAGGTGACACTGTCGTGACTGTACGCAATCTAAGTAGAGTTTTTCCATTTAAATGTAGATAATACGTAGACTCTTGTGTCTCTTTTTGCAGATTTTCCCAGACTGGTACCATTTCGAACACAACAAGGTCGCGAAAAGGTCTCTGGAACCTAGCCTAGAAAACCACGAGAATCTACTGAAGGAGTCACAGGTAAGGACCAAGTCATCTGTTGCTTTTTAAACGTGTCTGTAAACTATAGTGGGTTGCTAAATATTTACTTTTAGAATAAGGTAAAGCCGGTTAATATGTTCAGCGGACAGTTGCTACTGCAATTACCATCGACTTATGTGAAGAGCCGATATTAGTGTGTGGTGATCACTTGGAAGAGGGGTGTGTTGCTGTCATTTCATAGGGACATGCTGCTTCCATCTTCAGGATTAAGTAAGGTTTGAATCCATTCGCCTTCTATATGCAGTTGTGGGCCCCAAAACTCAGGGAGAGGGTAGGACCATGGTTTATATTTCCGATATGTCGGCAAGACAACCCGCAGTAAAATGGTATAAATACGTCGCAGCAATGTTAATATTACTACTGAATCGCAGTTAAAGCTCATAATCTGTGATGATACGTGGTCACGTGTACTTGTACCACTTTTTGCTCCGCTCTTACACGGTAGGGCGTTTGTGGTACGCTTTGAAATCGCAATGTAACCGAGTGCACATATTGTTCACTGTGAAATTCTTGAAAGAAAACCACATCATAATACAGCGCGGTTTGAATTTTATACGGGGGATGCGTTCCCGAAAAGACCTCGTAAATTCAAGAGTAATTTACCCCGCGGGAATTACTGTGAAGTAAGGGGGATGCGTTATAGAAGCGCATAAATCTGCGACCACTTTAGCGAGGTTTTTTTCTTTTAAAACACATTTTTATGCACAACACAAACAAATAAAGATATTTCTGGATTCATATTATTTTAAATTTTGTGCATAACTTCAAACTTTATTAACATTTTTATTTATTTTTTATTTATTTTTTGACGTTCAGGTGACCGTGCATCGTGATAAATTCTTATAACAAAACCAACTAGATGTACTAATTTCTCAAATTTATTTTTGGAATAAAACTCTACATGTTTCGGACAGCTCCTCTGTCCATCATCAGGAGTTTTTCACCGTACACACAACAATGGTAGATGTCCGTCCTGATCCTGCTCGCAAGCTGTCAGCAAACCTGTATGACATATACCATTGTTGTGTGTACGGTGAAAAACTCCTGATGATGGACAGAGGTAGAGATTTATTCCAAAAATAAATTTGAGAAATTAGTGCATCTAGTTCGTTTGTTATAAGAATAACTTTCTTATATTGCAGACTTTAAAATTCACGTTAACTTCGTACTCATGATCAGGAAAAACGAACGAGAGGGCATGACAGTTGAAGACGTCTCCTTTACGAATAATATTCTTCCATAATCCAAACTTTATGTTGCTTCGGGTACAAAATAAAACTTTTCGTATCTTTTACTCGTGCTGTGCTGCACTTGAAATTTTTTATGTTGAGAATATACAAGTGTACTGTTGACAGAACTCCGTACTATCTGTTATTTTACTTTGTAGTTTGTTAGAAATTTCAGACGCATTGCATCAGACGACAGTTTTTCAGAAACCGCCTTTGACCTGCCTGAGAGCAACATAAAAATACTGCAGTATGTTCATTTCGTCTCTTCCAAATACAGCCGCTCTATTATTGTTAAAAAAAATTGACGATCGACTGGTTAGCACTCCTACTTGGTATTCGGCAAGTTTCGTGTTCCAATCTGAGTTCGGAAGTGTTTCGTGGTTTTCTCAGTCCACCCAGTCATACTGGAATAAACGTGCCGTAAATTAGGCCACAATCACTTCCATAATCACGTTTTCCAACATATTTTTCAGTGATCTTACCTTTCAACACTATCTGCTCTGAGTCATTGACAGTGTCGTTAAATAATGACACACAAAATAAATATTATGATATACAGGACCTGGAGCTTTGTTTTTTATAATTTGGTTGCGACATTACACTGTTACTGTGAATTTCATTGAAATACGTTGAGAGGGTAAGAGGCAGATTCTATGCGTGCCTAAACGCTATTGTTTAATGTCGTGTTGGTGTTTTCCATGAACGCTTTATCCGTTATTTCCAGAAAGTAAATCCGTTACAGTTTTTGTTGGTAGATTGCTAATCGTAACTGGTCTTGTTTGTTTTCAATATCTCGAAATAAAATGACTTACAAGAATTCCAAAATTAAAATTCATATACAAGTATTAACATTGTGGAAGAGGGGATAGCTAATTTGGTATAGTGATCGGGCTGCATACTGGAAAACCATTCCATTCGCGGGAGGGTCAAGAGATTGTTCCCTTCTTTTAAGCGTCCATGCCGGATCTGCGACTAACTCAGGCGGTCGTTTAATGTGTACTGGGGGCTTGTTCGTCAGGAGCGTGATCTTGTCCACTCGTCTTCATTTGGTGCCGAGGTTAGGAATGAATGTAGCTATATTTCCACGACTCGTGTGCCTCATGTCGTGTACGTTCCCCGTACCGTTTGTACGAAAAGTTTAATTCTGCTTGTGATTTTACATAGTTTTACGTAGTTCGGTCTCTCGCCCTAGGGGAATCACTGAGCACATCTGCAAGAAGAGTGGTGAAGAGAATATTGGGACCTGCGAAGGAACAAGAAACAGACTGAGGACCGTTAGGCCTACATTATTCAATGTTTTGTCAAAAACAACTATGTATTTTATGTAGCAATTAGCTACATGTACAGTTCAGTGCTGACGGACCATCAGGCTGTGTATGAAATTACAACTGGACAATACGTTTGTGAGTACTTAACTTGTATGTATACACTTCATTATGTAATGTCTCGCAATTTTTGCAGTTTACTACAATTGTGTCCAAGATGTTTAATTTCTGTAGCTTCGCTGAAGTTGGCTTTTTGAGGTTTTTTGGGGGCTAAATCTTCAAAAACATGTCAATTGTTTTTAAAATTTTCGCTTGGCTGAAGTTGACGTCATGATCTAGATTAGTTAAATGGTGGATTTTTTTCTGAGTTATCTTCAATAATTTTGTAGATGCGTGTCGAAAATTGTTTTTCGTACTTTGCATTTTTTTTTCCCACAGTACGATGTCGACGTGCTTATTGTTATTGCTGTTATGAACGACTTATATAATGTTGTTTTGTGTCACTTTAATTACTTCTGGCCTCTCTTCCTCTCCGCTATTTGTGTTTTTATTTCTTTTTGTAGGGAAGTTTCTTTAGTAAGGCTATTGTTATATTGTGGCCTGTTATTACTACACGCTTCAACGTAGAAATAAGTTCTAATTTTAAAAACCTGTTAAATATTTAAGATCCGACATGAACGGTATACATACAGTGTTTACAGTTTTATCTGCCTTTTTGCAATTTCATACTTAACCTGATGATGGTTTTGGTTTTTCAAGACTTAAGCATGCACATGTAGCTTATTGGTACGCATTAAACACGCTGTAGTGTTGGACGGCGACTCACTGATCAACCAGTGAAAAATATAAACACATGGAAATGTCTTCCATTAAGTTGGGTTTTATAAAATTTGCTTAGGGTAGGCAAACTAGAGACCGGAATGGGTGCAACATGCATAGAGATTTCTACCAGCAATGCTGAAGAAATGAGACCTTACCAGACGACTGGGCGTGCCAGAAAGGACGATATTGGGCGTGATGTTATATACTTCAGGATATGATGATGTGAGGGTGTGAGTATGTCTGAATCCCTCCTGATAATCTCCAGTGCCAGACTTTATGAAATTTTTACTTAACGTCTGGGTTCTATGTGCGTCATCCCCTTTGTGTTTTGTACAATAGTAAGGAGTTAGGTGTGTTAACACTTACAGTCGACACACAACTATATTTGTTTTATCACAAGGAGTTTACAACAACGACATGTTTCGGCCCTGATGATGACCCACATATAGGGCCGAAATATGTTGTTGTAAACTCCTTGTAATAAAACAAATATACTTATCTTCGACTGTAAGTGTTAACATACCTAACTCCTTATTATTGACGTCTGGGTTTCGTGAGTTGTCGAAATTTATTACCTGGTCGAAATACTACCAATCTCACAAGCGGGCAGACTTTCTTCCCAGCATAACCCAGTGAAACTGTACTATAAATTCCTTCAGGTACTCTTACAGTAAAACACACTCTTTTATGTATATATCTCAGAGTGCCGCTTCACCTCTACTGAGGAACTTGTGAAATGTCAATACCATATATAGCAGTACGAAGGCCGTGTCAAAATTTTGTCTTTCTAGCACTTGATGGGAATGATGCCTTGTGAATTAAGTTAGTGCCACTGAAGAGCGACTGTTATTGACAGTTAAACCCACGCACTGGCAGCAAAACGAAGAAAGGCATGAGGTCTTGTATATAGGCTTCATATAAAATTCACTCCCTTATCGGTTCGTGTTAATATGTATAATGTACAAGGTTCAGGCCTCCATTCCTACTCTTTTCATGGCATGTTACGTTGTATCGATCTTTGGTATATTGGAACCAAAACTGTGTTTTGTTTTGCATTTCCACTGGATTATAATTAAGCCAGCTGTCGATGCCTTGCCACTTGATTAGAGCGTTCTTCAGATTAGTGTGACTGCTGACCGCGTCATGCTGTTACCAACTACAAGCACCCAGCACGTCCGATCGTTCATTCTTAAACTCGCCGTGCCGTTCCAAATACTGACTTGTTCCCTTTTCCCTTTAAGGAGGCGGGTATATAACCGGCGACCCGCGGGCCGCATATGGCCCGCAGATTGTATTATGCGCCCCGCGGCCACGTTCCTGAATTATATACTCTAAATGTTAAACATCAATTTTGGCTGGATGAAGGAAAGGGAATGGAAAGGAAACATTTGTGTGTCATAAAACGAAAGGCCACGGAAGAACAGACAAAAGAAAAGAGTCAGAATATACAGTGATCACCTACATACAATAATGGTAACAACAAAAGCATATAAGCGTATTGAATCTAGTTAATACGCGCAAAGGACCGCTACATGTGTCGGCCAACCACGTGGCCATCTTTAGGGATGTAAGTACAGAGTTTAGTTACATTTGAGGTACAAAATGGAATAATAAAATTACGATAAACCAATCCATAGGTTTATTACAGTATGAATGTGTGGATACCTGATTGGATGGCTTACGTTGAAGGTTTCAGTTGGTAACTGTTAATTGCAGTAAACCTAACCTGTCATAGTGAAACGAATTCAGGTAATATCGGTGAATGAAGGCTGAGAATAACAAGCCACACATTGTACACATAAACGTAACATTGAGGCGCGTTCGCGTAACCATTGTTGCCTTGGAAAAGCAGTAACTATTGCATATTCTGAGTGTGTGTTTTAGCCCTAGGTATCCAACATGAAGTGCGCTTGCGTTATATTATAATCTGTGGCTTGCCAGGTTCTACTACATTTTCCCCATTATGTCATAAACGGCACGATTATCGAGAAAAAATGATCGAACCTGCAATGTGTGTTTTGATTTTCGCTACAAACTTTGGCTTAAACATTTCTCGTTCTAAGAAGAATTAAGCGAGTTATAAATGAACATACGTCTTCATGTAAGGTTTCGGTTATTATCGACAGACCTTAATTAAACTTGATTTTTCTGTAAGTCTATATTAATAATTGTCCAACGAAATGCAACACAAAGCAGTCTATTTATTATTCTGCAAGTTCACTCTACATGTTTCGGGTGTCAACCACACCCATCATCATAAGTACACAAAACTGTAACTACAGCCTGCGGTACTGGTCATATTTTTTGTGCAGCTCCAATGTCGCCAAGCTAGCTTGACCACGTTGGAGGGAGATAGCTGCACAAAAAATATGATCAGTATCGGAGGCTGTAGTTACAGTTTTGTGTACTCATGATGGGTGTGGTTGACACCCGAAACATGTAGAATGAACTTGCAGAATAATAAATAGACTGCTTTCTGTTGCATCTCGTTTGACAATTATTAATATCGATCAGCGACCCACGGAACCATAAACACAAAATTTTTCTGTACAGAGTTTCAAAAAATATTCATGTATCTAATTTCATTTGAAATTCCGTCTAATGTGAGCCGAGTTGTTCCATGCGGACAGACGGACAGAAGGACCGATTGACAGACAGACATGGCGAAACCAACAGTCGCCTTCTCGCAATTTTTCGAACGCGCCTAAGAAAGGGAAGAACCCTAAAAACAAAATTTCGATAATCAGGGGATGCCTTTATCTTTAGAACTGAGCATACCAATGCGAAACGTATCTGAAAATTGCGCCCTCCTTGCTCTAATGAAACAGCAAAAATTTAATGAGCTGCTGAATTTTGTACAGTCTGTGTACATCGATTTGTGGTCTCTAAACAAGCGGCTGTAAGCTAATTATCAAGGCAGGTCTTTAGTGGGTTGCTGTAATGAAGACAAACTCGCTCTGTGGACGGCTGCAGTATGCAGTAATGAAGATAACCGAGAAGTCACGTGACTGACCAAACACGAATTTGCGATACACTGCAGTTTCCTGGGATCTGAGTAACACGCTAACCATGTAATGGCATTTCGGAACTGCAAATGTACCAGTCTCTGAGGGCAAAGAATTGTGTTGCCATTTTAGAGTTTTTTGTGGCAGGGTTTCATATACTGCTCTCTTTTTCAAGTACGGCCTCCTGCATTGTGTTGTCTCACGACGAAGTTGCGCCATACCGGCGTCCACATTATCAGCGACCGACCTCGCGTTCCCGTGATCTGTGAAGCTATTATATTTCTCGTGGATAGTATTTCAAATCCAGCTTTTAGACGCGTTCGCAAAATTTCGAAAAGCGACTCTTAGCCTCGTCCATCCGCCCGCACGGAACACCTCGGTTGCCACCGTACGGATTGACCAGGAATTTTGTAGTTGAGTATTTTTCGAAAAGAAGGTAAAAAAAGGTAAAGTGTACCCTTGTACAGGCACTGAGGCTTTGTACAGGCCGTATGGGGGGGAGTAGAAGTATAACTCTACTCTTACTTGACCACGGCATTAGAAGGGGGTGAGGGGTCAGCTTCACGCCCGGCCGCTCATTACCCCCGGGAAAGATCCGGTACCCATTGTACAGGAGGCTGGGTGGGCGCCAGGGCCGGTCTGGACAGGTGCGGGAAATCTCGCCCCCACCGGGATTCGAACTCCGACCCTTCCAGCCCGTAGCCAGTCGCTATACCGACTAAACTACCCGGCCCACTTTCGAAAATTGGTTGAGAAAATTCAAGTTTTATTAGAATGTGATAAAAATAACGGATTCTTGATATGAATACTTATGTACGTTTATGAAAATAGGTCGCTGAAATTCTCCTTAGAATGAGAAATGTTTCGAACGAAAGGTGTACAGAAAATCAAAATACATTTTTTGTTCAACAACTTTTTTTCGAAAATCGTGCCCTTTATGAGATAATGTGGAAAAATATTGCAGAACCGGGCAGGCCAGAGATGAAAATATGGTGTTTGCGCATTGTATGCTGGATAACTAAGGCTGTAAACACACATTCAGAATACGTAATGCTTATTGCATTTCCACAACACCAATGGTTGCACTAACATGCCTGAAATGTTTCTTTATACGTACGAGTACATTGCCTGTCTTGTGTAAATATGTAAACTTCTGTTTGTTCCTTCGTTGACAAGGCATTTACCGCGCTGGGTTAATAATTTGCCATTAATACTGGTATTTAGAATGCTTCATTCATTTTTGTATAAAGTGAGATTTCCCTCTTCTCTTTCACCATTCTTTGCCACTGTAGGAGTATGCAGGAACAGCTCCACTCACCCATTCTTTGGCTGTAGAGGCAGGTGGATATTTAACTTCATTTCCCGGCCGGTCTCCGCTTTTAGAGAGAAGCGTCCGGTACCCATTGGTTAGATGGCTGGCTGGGCCGGCGAGCCAGCCTGGACGCTTCAGTCATCCCCGATTCCTTGATCGCCGAAGCCATAACTCTGTATACCGTCTGAACTAACCCGGCTTAAATGTACAATAAAATATTGACATAATGTGTTGTGTTTGTTCGTTAGGGTTTTATCGACGCTGTATCAGTGTTAGTTTTCATACAAAGTCGAATAAAACTGTATGATGATCAGGAGTAGGCAGTAGATATGGCTCTGTATAGATGCTGTCGTGGCCGATGTGAGGTATCCAGGATTGACCTTAAGAGGTAAAGTGCAGTGCCGCCAACCCTCGGTCACAACGGTCGGTAGCCTGGCCAAGTCCCGTCATGCGTCTCCATGCACAAGTCTCGAATTCTAGGCCTAGACTAACTCGGTCGATTCGGCCGATTTGTGGGAAATTTAGTGGCGACGATGCGAAGCGTATTTAAGATGAAATGGAACCAATGTCCCCCCCCCCCAAATGGATCGGACTGAAAAAGAAGCGATCGTGGCTTATGTCAGAGTATTCTAGTGCTCGCCTAGAGGGGATAAGTTTCACATCTGTCTAGCAAAGTTCTTAATGCCACCGAAAGCGATAAATTCAGAGAATCTGGGCTCAGTGTTTCGTAAAAAAGATGTGGAACATACACAATGTAATATATATTTCCCACCGTTCCTATTATAAGGGAAATTTCCCAGAGGATCTGGATCCTTATATTCACATGGCAGTAAGTTGTAAAAGAAATGTTCAACGCGTTTTTCTGAAAGCCAGAAACCTCCGAATTCGGAAGTTCTGCCCTCTTATTTCGTAAGAGCGACTGCACAGAACGGAACAAGGTTGACATTATTGACAGCTGGAATTCTGTTGCAGCTGGAATTTGTAGTTTCAAATAAATACGTTGCTCATTTAGATTAATGTCCGTGGTATAAGCCTAGCGGAAGGGGGGGGGGGGAGAGCATGCGCACAAAACGTAAACCACTTAAATCTG
>Ga0131853_10017347_pt1 | contig 13108 bp, 10 predicted proteins | sample TergutLab28metaG_FD_92764 | JGI IMG/M metagenome (GOLD analysis project Ga0131853, IMG submission 92764) | Labiotermes labralis P1 segment gut microbial communities from Petit-Saut dam, French Guiana - Lab288 P1 (version 2) (version 2) | ecosystem: Host-associated > Arthropoda: Insects >...
ACAAATTCCCGCCCCCGCATCACGCCGTAGCGTGGGCGAATTTCGTCACGGTACTTCGTGTTTATCTGGTACAGCGAAAGCGGAAGCTGGCGGTAACTGGAAAGCTCATCGCGCACGAGGCTGGTGAAAGCTTCCTCCGCAGTTGGAGAAACCACAAAGTCCGCGCCCATGCGGTTTTTCACCCGCAACATCGATTCGCCCATACTGTCCCAGCGCCCGGATTCTTTCCACAGTTCGCCGGGAATCACCACTGTCGGCTTTATTTCGAGCGAGCCGATGGCGTTCATCTCTTCCCGGATGATTTGCTCAACCTTTCTAAAGGAACGAAGCCCGACGGGCAAATACGCGAAAAGACCGTTGCTGAGTTTGCGGATTAAACCCGCGCGAAACATAAGGCGGTGGCTTACGATGACGGCATCGGCGGGAACTTCCCGCAGGGTCGGAATAAATGATTGTGAGAATTTCATCGTTTTATCATAGCGGGAAAACGCACGGCTGACCAGTAGGTTAGCTTCTATAATTTATTTACGCTCGCCCAGCAGAGTTTTCAGCTCCTGTATCTCCCGCACCATGCTGCTGTTTTCAAGCTGGAAGCGCTTGGGAACCATTTTTTTGGAGGTACATTCTACCGCCGCGACAAGGTTCTGCAAACGGATCGCGTGCGGGTACGTTGGGGGAATAAAATCTTCCATTACTTCTTCCATATCCTTTTTCGAGATCATCGTGCGCCCTTCCATAACCGCCCGCTGCATCGCCCGAATCAACATCGACTCGATTTCCGCGCCTGAAACTTCGTACTCGTAGCGTTTGAAAAGGTCGGCAATCGAAAACGTGTGAACGCCGAAACCCAGCTTTTTTACCAACGTCTGGAAAAGCGCAGCTTTTTCCGCGAGCGTTTCCGGGTAAAACAGGGCGAAATGCTCCTCCGCCCGCCCCTGGCGCTTTAAGTCGATGGGCAACAAGTCGGGGCGGCACGTAATCAAAAACCAAATAATTTTCCCCCGGTACGCGGTATCACCCATAAAACTCGCTATCTGGGCAAACACGCGGTTCGATGTCCCCGAGTCGCCTTCCTGATCGCGGTCGCCCAGGTACGCGTCAGCCTCGTCAATCATAACCGCAACCGGAGCCATCGAGCGCAGAATATTCAGCACCTTTTCAAGGTTCGATTCAGACTCGCCCTGCCACTTGGAGCGGAAGTTGCGGAACTTCACCATCGGAATGCCGATTTCCCCGGCAAAAGCGTTCACCATAAAACTCTTGCCCGTGCCAATAGGACCTGCAATAAGGTAGCCCATCGGCACAACTTCAGGTTGCCCGCGCTTAATTGCCTTCGCGTGATTCCGCAACTGCTTCTTAACAAAATCATGCCCGGAAACCGCGTCTAAATCGTACTGCGTTTCCATAAACTCCAAAAGCCCAACCGCCTCTTGCTCGATAAGCTCCTTCTTTTTCCTGCTCAGGTAGTCCATCGTCAGGGCTTTGTTTTCCTCGTAACGTTCCAAAATCAGACGGTCGAGGTTCACCAAGTTTAGCCCGCTTGTTACCGATGCAACCCGCTCAGGCGTCAGCCCCCGGTCAAGCACCAACCGCCCTTCACGCTCCTTGGCACTGAGAAAACTGGCGCGCACGGACTCATCGGGAAACGGCACGGCTATCGTTACCGTAGACGACGAACCCACAAGGCGCGGCGAGAGATCCATAATATTTTCCGTGAGCAGAATAATCGAAACATCGCCCTCGGTGAAATTGGGATTGTTCGCCCAGCGATTCAGCGTAACGAGGCAGTAGCGGTCTACATCGGAAAAGCGCAGCAACTCGCCGCCGGGAATGATGTATTCGGCGTAGTCGATGATCAGCACAATGCGCGGCGGCGGCACTCTGCGGTCTGTGGGAATTCGCGCAAGGAAATATTTTTCAAGGTAATAAAAACTTTTTTCGGGGTTATTGGAAACAAAGTCGCCTTCCTCGGCGTTGGGGAAACGCTTGCCCAGAACCGCCTCGTATTCTTTCAGCATACTGTCGGTGCAAAACGAAACCCCGTTCGAACAGTCGAAGTACACAATGATGTCCTGATTGCCGAAAATCTTTTCAGCAATGTACCTGTGTATTTCGTCGAAGGTGAACTCGCCTTCTTCAGTTTCTTTTGGAAGAATATCGCGGATGTTTCCGTGTACGATGTAAAGGTTCGCCGTTTTCGAGCCGTACTTCTGCGCAAATTCCCGAACCCATTCCGGCCAGTTTTTAACAAGCTCAGAATTATTTGCAATATATTTTGACACACGCCCCTCCTCTGGCAGTATAGCAGGAAGGAGCGCGTGTAGCAAGGCATTGTCTCCTGCTTTTGCAGTTTATTAAGTATCACCACCCAGGCAAGAGAATTGTCGTCATCGACAACCCCATCGTACTCGAAACTACCAGCTGAGGCTCGTAGCCACTTTGTAGGAAGCTGGAACATAGGAAGACCATGTGCGAATCTGCTATTTTTATCGAGAATTGAGTGCTCTAAAGTCAATAACACGTTCTGTATTTAATAAGGAACTACATCACCATTATTACAAATTAAGCCTGAAGAAAGTAACCCTAAATATTTTTTACAATTAATAATATCATGTAGATTTTCTAAATTATACTTTTCGCTTGATACAAACATTTTCATTAAACCTAATGCTAATAATGCATTTGCTGAAATAAAGAAGAAGCCATTTTTTCGCAAATCTTCATAAAAACCAGCAGCTCTGTTACCAACTTTTGAAGTACAATCAGAATGTTGTTGAGGCAATAAGTCAGATTCTTGTCCGCCGATTATAAGAAATTTACACCTTTTTAAATCTTGAGTACAAATTTTCTGAATTTCGGTTTCGTATGCTAAAAGTTGTGAAATATATCTATTTTCTGTTATCATTGCATCAAAGGTTACTTTAGTTTCTGCTAAAAACAAATAGCCCTCTTTTGTATTTAAAAGAGAAATATCTAATCTTCCGCCTCTATCCATTGATTGAATTTTTAAACCTACTTCTAATGAAATACGAGGTTCTAAAGAACGAGATATATATTTCATTGCATTTACTGCCCAAACAGCTATATTTCCTGTCTCATCAACAGATGTAAAATCATCAAAGGTTTTGTACTTAACTTTAATTTGTGAAAAGGGGACAGATTGCAATTTAATAAACTTCCCTTGAAATAAGCAAGATAATAATTTATCTTCTAGTTCTTGTCTTTGAACACTTGTTAAATCGGTACAAAATTCACCTGGTTGTATTTCACTTAATAAAATTATTTTATTTCCAGTACAACCGAAAATACAAAACATACAATTAATACATTTATTCTTTATTGCAGAAGGTTTACCACTTTCATTTACCAAACATTCTATCTTCACAGGTATGCTATAATCCTTCGAATGTTTCTTATCTCCAGATAAAAAATCGTTTAAATATGAGTATTTGTCAGTTTTTATAACTATACAAGGAGCGTTGTTAGGCGTATCTGAATACAAGCAATATTTCCCCATCATTATATCCTTTGAGTTTGCAATAGTTTAACAATTTCTTTAGGAGCATCTAATATGAGTTCGTTCAAATTTATCCCTGTTAATGGTTTCAAAAACAATTCATCACTTTTTATAATTTCAAATGGAATTCCTGCCATATTTGCAATATCTAATTCTAACCTAATTGTATACTCAAAAGATTCATTTGTAATTATAAATAAATCAGGAAATGATTTAAAAAATTTTACTATATTCGAAAATGCCAGAGGTTTCTTTTGTTCGAATGAAATATTTAGAAGAAAAATAATTGCAAATCTTCTATTATTGATTCTGGATTCATAAAATATAGTTGCATTTCTTACGTCGGTCATATTGTTTTCTCTTAATGCCGCATTAAGTTTTGTTAGATTAGTGTAATTCAATGGTCTTTCTGTAATAAAATGACATCCGTCTAAAAACTTTGGTAGTTTATCTAAAGTATATTTACGATCATTACGAGATGTTTTATTAACATAGTCACGATATGCAATATGAGGTAATTCACCTTTTCGTAATATACTTTGACTATTGGGGCGGATAAAGCCTGCTGTTACAAGCCATGCCAAAAGACATGATTTAGTTCTTGTGTTTGAATCTTTGCGTGAACCAGTAGAAAGTGAAACCATATTTCCATTATGTTTGACCTTTTCCAATGTAACAGGATAACCAACATCTATATTTCCTGTATCAAATCCATTATCTACAATACAATCAGAAATTAATTTTAGTACACCTATTGAAGGTCCATATTTTAAAACAGCAGAAGTTATTATTTCTTGCATTTCAATAGTTCCATATGGTGTTTTGGCAAATTTTATTCCAAATGCAGTGACTTTTACATCATTTTTTTCTCGTGTAACAAATCCTAATGCGTGCAAAGCATTAATTGTATTGCTGACTTCTTTTGATTTTGTTGAGTCTTCATATACCCCGTTTGTTAAAGAACAACCTGCATTATCAAGTGGATTTAGTTTATATGGACAATAATCTTCTGCAAGTGGTGATTTGATTAACATAGAGCAATATTTGTGAATATTATCAACATTTCTATCAAACTTAATATCTGTTAAAGAAAAAAATATTTTTTCTTTATTTTTTAAATAAGAAACTATGAATTTCATTAATGAATGCAAACAATCAAACCTGGCAGGTGGATTTCGATTAATTAGGTATGCCATATTAAACCAATTCTCCTGATATATCAGTTGTTAAAGAGCTTAAAGAAGATATAATAAAATTAGTATCCGTTGCTCTATCAGAAAACAATAGAATTCCTTTTATAATTCTATTATTTATTTTCTTTGCTTCGTTTATTATTGACTGTAATTCTAAAGCGTCTTTATCAAATTTTGATATCTTTGAAAATTTATATAAAATAAATTCATTGTTATTTTTTCCAACAATCTCAATTCGTTTTTCTCTTCTGCCAAATTCAGAAGGAAATTTAACTTCTATAAAAGGGATAATATTTTTATCTTTAATTTTTACAGCATATTGAATTATTTCATATAAGTGATTTATCTTTAATGACTGATCGAGAAGATATTCACGTTCAACACCCGAATCAATAAATGATAATATGTCTGTTAATTTTGCATTAGTATTTAATTTGAAAACAGGCATTGCTCTTCGTCTCCGTTCTTTAACTTCTTCTTTATTAACGGTAAAAAATCTTCATTCAATTCAAACCCTATCGCTTTCCTGCCTAAATCAATTGCTGCGCGTAATGTTGTACCTGTTCCGGCAAAAGGGTCTAAAACAGTATCACCATAAAAACTATATAATTTTATAAGACGACGCGGCAATTCTAAAGGAAATGGCGCTGGATGTCCTTCAGATTTTGCTTTTGCCGGTTGCATTTCCCAAATAGAGTTGACTGCCCATTTTTGCCATTCTTCGGTAGTTAATTTTGATTTTTCTTTTATTTCCGGAGATACTGGTTTGCGTTTTCCTGATTTTGAAAAAACAGTTATCCATTCATAAGGATAGGTTGAAAATATATTTGCAGGATATGGATAACTACCAAATGAGCTAAAGCGTGCTACTTTTCTTTTATCCCAAATGTATAATCCAAAATGGAACATACAATTAGTGCTATCCATAAATTTTTCAATATCACCTAAAACTAATTTTGTCTCTCGCCTTTCAAAACGTGCTGCTTTTCCTGTTAATAAAAAGGGCATTATATTAATACATATTTTTCCGTCAGGTGAAAGAACTCTGATACATTCAGCCCAAACTTTATTTAATTCATCAATATATTCATCATAGGAATTACTGCCTATACCAATTTGACCTTCTACTTCATAATCTTTAAGAGTCCAATATGGGGGGCTTGTAATTATTAAATTAACGCTTCCATCAGGAACATCATACATATCATTAGAGTTACATATATATACTACCGCACCATTAATTACTTCTTTTACTTTTCCCATATTATAATCTGCTCCTTTCTTGTGGTACTATTAAGAGTATCGAAAACTTTTGAACTTGTGCTGGAATAAGTCCTTTCTATTACTTCAACAATTTTAAATGGCGATAACTTTTCAAAGAAACTGGCGCCATTAATAACTTTCCCATGCACCTTTTTATCACCAACAACAAAAATAACTTGCCCACCCTTTTTCATAATTTTATATAGATTAACAAGTACTTCTTTCATATCATTTTCATATTCAGAATAATTTTGTATTAATTCTCTTTTAATATTTATTCGTTGCATATCTAAGATTTCGTATATAATTTTAGCATAATAAGCTGTATAATCTAAACAATCAAAATAAGGCGGACTGGTAAATACAAAATCAACGCTATTAGGTTTTAATATTTCTGTTATTTGTCTTGTATCATGTAAATATATTATACTATTATTTTTGACAGGGTAAAAGTGCTTTTTGGTTTTCTGTTGCCATTTCTCATAAAATGGAATATATCTTTTAGGTTCTATGTTTTTCCCTACTGTACTGGATGTCCATTTATAATGATTACAGCCACGTGCGACTAAGCAAAGTGCCCCTAAAAAGCAGGCTTTTACATAATCACTCATTGCATCTATTAAAGTAGATACTTTTAATATTTCATTTAATGAGTCTTTATGAAAAAGAGATGCTGCATAATCTGGAAATGCTTTAAAGTCTTTTATTTTTTTTGCTTGCTCAATTAAATTAGAAATTTCATTTTCAACAACAAAATAATCCTCTGGTATGTTAATTTTACCCTTTGATAAGAGAACAGCAATAGGATTTGCATCTACTCCTATAGAATGAATACCAGCTTTTGATCCTTCGTATACTATTGTTCCTGAACCGCAAAAGGGGTCTAATAATACACTGTTTTGCGGCATTTGAGATACTATTCGAGAAGCATCAATAGCTGAAATCTTACCTCTATATGGGTATATACCATGTACTGAATTAGGATTATTAACTGAACTTAATTGTTCTATAAAAAATTTTGTTCGATGCTTAAATGTTAACGTTTCCTGCCTGCTTGAACTAGAAGTAAAAAAAGACATTTGAGATAATCTATCTTTTGGGAGGCTTAGCACCTGCCTTTTGGAGGTGGATTTCTTTTGCGGTGAGGTTTTATCTTTTTTTCCTCTATGTTTTTCTTTAGCTTTTACCACAATGTCGCATTATATTATATTTAGAAGCATTAGTAAATACCTGTGTTAGTACGCACCGCCAAACGCACGAATATATCGAGGGAAAGAATTTTCTAAAAACAGTACTGAAATACTATACTAAAGGGAAATACAGGGCAGAAAATAATGGGATTTACTTTAATTTTTAATGATATGTATGAAACATGCTCTTTTATTGAGCTTTACCACTGTGCCTTCTGTCTTAAAAAAGATACATAAACCACTAATTCAAACAAAGTTAAAAGTGGTATTTTATTTGTTGTTATGGCAGCTTCTCACTAATCTAATAGCAATTTGCGATGGTATTCTCCAGCACGTCCACAAGCGGGTCGATAAGCGCGATTGGGCTGGCTTCTTTTTTCATGAGGGCGAGATTTTCAGGTAGCGGGGCTTTTTGCCCGGTGGCGATTTTTACGAGCGCGGCTTCCTTTGCCGGGTGGCTTGTCGCAAGCACAACGGTGTGCGCGTCAGCAAACCTGCCGGAGTTGGCAAAATCCCGCGCCGCCGCAAACGCCACCGCCGCGTGCGGGTCAAGCAGCACGCCGTACTGTTTCCACGCTTGCTCCATTGCTTTGACCGTTTGATTGTCGTTGACAGACGCGGGGAAAACCATCGTACGCATAACGGTGGGGGCTTCGCTGTAAAACGAACAGAGCCGCCCGTAGTTAGATGGGCAGCCAACATCCAGCGATGGCGAGTTCGTGGCAATCGCCGGGCGCTGCTGGAATTCGCCGCCCAGTATAAAGTCGCCGAACGCGTTGTTGGCATTCATCGCGGCAATAAAACCGTTTGTCGGAAGTCCAAATTTCCACGCATACAGGCCGGAGACAAGGTTGCCGAAGTTCCCCGATGGAACGCTAAAAATAAGATTGCCTGACAGGTTTTTTTTGAGTTTCATAAATGCGTACAGGTAAAAAAACGCTTGCGGGAGAATGCGCCCCACGTTGACAGCGTTCGCGCTCGTGATACTGTAACGTTGGGCGAAAGGACGGTCGTTCAAAACCTCGGTGATAAGCCGCTGGCAGTCATCAAATGTTCCCTTCACCTGAATGGGAATAATGTTCCCGCCATTGGGAACAAACCACGCGCTGTCAAGCCCGCGAATAGGACCGGAAGGATACAGCATCACGGAAGTAAGGCGGCTTCGCCCCTGAAAAGCGCGGGCAAGAGTCAGCCCGTTGCTTCCCCGTGCCGCCGAAAGAACCAGCGCCGGGCCGTTGTTTTTGAGAAGCTCCTCCATTGCGGATGCGAGAAAACCGATCCCGAAATCTTCGTAGTTTCCGGTCGGACCGTTGTGCAGCGTCAAGAGTGAAATGTTTTCATCGAGTTGATGCAATTCCGGCTGAAACTCAAAGGCGCTTTCCGCAACCTGCGCGGCGGAGAAATGGTTCAACGAACCCTGCAGTAAAACCGGCGCGGCGGCAGCTACCAGTTCGTGAAAACTGGTCTGCTCGTTCATATACATAAACAACTGCCGCAGGTCAGCCGCTTTCGCCGGCACATACAGCCCCCCGTCAGGCGGCAAACAATGCAGCACCGCTTCTTTAAACGAAACAAGAACCTCACGGCTGTTAGTAGACCTGAACTGCATATCTTAATCTTACAATAGAAATTAGAAAAGTCAAATTTGATGATGGGGGCACGCCCCTGAAGTTTTGGCAAAGCCAAAACTTCTCAGCAAATCCGCCAATGTTGGCAAAAGTTCACGATTTGCGGCTCAGCCCTTCCACGCCGTACAAAAAAAGCGCGAGGTCGTACTTTATCGGGTCTTCCGGGCAGAGCGCCCGCAGTTTTTCGGTGAGGGAAATCACCGCCTTTTTGTCGTTTGATTTTCGCCCTTCGTTCAAAAGCCCCAGTGTGCGGGCGGAACGCCCAACGTGAACATCCAGCGGAATGAAAAGAGCCGCCGGGGAAATGTCGCGCCACACCCCCAAATCAACCGGACCTTCCCGCCGCACCAGCCAGCGCAACGCGAGATTCAGCCGCTTGCACGCGGAAGCTGACGCGGGGTTGGCAACGTGCTTGCTATAGACCGCCGTCTGCCGCGCCGCCGCGCTTGACTTCGCCCGGCGTTTGCCCGTGGTAGCCGCGGCCGCAGTGTTCGCCTGCGCCATCGTCTCGCGAAAAAGGGCAATCCCCTCCCAGACATCCGCAGCGGAGGCGAACAGAGCTTGCAAACTGCCGTAGCGGGTGTAGCACTCCCGAAAACCGCGGCAAAAGTAACGCAAATCGTCTTGGAAAAAGGTACGGTGGATGCAGCCGCCTTTCAGCGCGCGCTCGCCGCCGTCCATCACAAAGGCGTACGGGCTTTCCCCCATCAGCGCGAACATCTTTTCGGCAGATTTCAGGATTAAATCCCGGCGCCCCCACGCGATAGTCGCGACAAGGAACGCCGCAATCTCCTGATCGGCAACGTTCCGGTAGCGGCGGGGAAACTGCACCGGATCGTTGTCAATGAACTCGGGAACGTTCGCCGTGCGGTACAAACGTTCCAGTTCGCCCTTCAGATCGGCGGCAGTAACGGCTTAGCCCCTCGTGTAGTTCGGGGACTCTTTCGTGATATACACATCGTGCGGATGGCTTTCCCGCAAGCCCGCCGAAGTAATTCGCACAAACTTCCGGTATTTCTTGAAAACATCGATATTTTCGCAGCCGCAGTAGCCCATCCCCTTCTTCAACCCCGACGTCAACTGGTATATAAAATCCTTCAGCTCGCCCTTGTAGGGAACGCGCCCTTCGATACCTTCCGGCACAGGCGTTTCATCCTTGCCAATCTGGTAGCGGTCGCCGCCGCCGTCAGCAATCGCGCTAAGGCTGCCCATCCCCCGGTATTCCTTGTAGATCCTGCCATCGTATAGGATTTCCGTGCCGGGCGCTTCCTTCAGCCCCGCAAACAGGTTGCCAATCATCACCGCGTCAGCGCCCCCGCCAATCGCTTTGGTAATATCCCCCGAAAACTTGATACCACCATCGGCGATAACGGGAATGCCGGACTTCGCGGCCTCTCCGGCGCAGTCCCACACGGCGGTGAACTGCGGCATCCCGACACCCGCCACAACCCGCGTCGTGCAAATCGAGCCGGGACCAACCCCGACCTTCACTGCGTCAGCGCCCGCCTCGATAAGCCGCCGCGTACCCTCCCGCGAAACCACGTTGCCGCCGATCACCGGAATATCAAAGTCCTTCTTGATAGCGCGAATCGCGTCAGCCACATTGCGGGAATCCCCGTGGGCGGTGTCGATAACCACAAAATCCACCCGCGCAACTTTCAGCAACGGCAAGCGCCGCGTAAAATCCAGCGGGGAAACCGCCGCCCCAACAATGAGCCGCCCGGCCTTGTCAGTCGCCGCCTGCGGGTGCAGTTCGCGCTTATCCATATCCTTCACCGTGATAAGCCCGGTGAGCTCCCCCGCGTCATTGACCACCGGGAGCTTTTCAATCCGGTGCTTGTCGAACTTCTCCCGCGCGCTGTCAACCGACGGGTCTTGCCGCTCAACAACCGGATTTTTCGTCATCACATCGCTTGCCAAAAGGGAATCATCTTTGCAAAACCGCAAATCCCGCCCCGTGATAATCCCGACCAGCTTCCCTCCGGTGTTGAGAACCGGCGCGCTGGAAACGTTAAACCGCCCCAACTGCATCTTCACATCGCCGATAAGGTCTTTTTCGCGGACAGTAACCGGATTGTCGATAATCCAGTTCAGGTAGCGCTTGACATTGGCAACCTGCCGCGCCTGCTCTTCGGGGGCAAGGTTGCGGTGAATAACCCCCGCGCCGCCCTCCAGCGCAAGGGCAATCGCGAGCTTTTCCTCAGTAACAGTATCCATCGCCGCGGAAATAACCGGTATATTAAGGCGCACATCGGCGCACAAAGTCGTTGAAATGTCGCAATCTTTCGGCAACACATTTGAATACCCCGGAACGAGGAGTACATCATCATACGAATAAGCTTCTTCAAACATATAGTATCTCCGTGTTATATCCTGATTATATTCTATACAGTATATGCTTTTTTACGGTGGGTGATCAAGGTAACGTTTGTTCCAAAGCCCGCTACCGCAGCTTCTCGTGCCTTCCGGCATCGTACCGCACAACCCGCCCTTTCTCGACCGTCTTCTTGCCCGCGACAAAGCCAAGCTCAAGCCCGGACGCTTGGCGCATAGGCTGAAGGTAGTCCGACTCGTCTTTAAACTCGTCGGGGGAAAAAACAAGGACATCCGCCCGTTTTCCCTTACCCAAAACGCCCGTATCGTTAAGCCCAAGCCGGGCGGCGGGCGCGGCGGTCATTTTGCGGATGCCTTCCTCCAGCGAAAGAACCTTGCGTTGCACAACGAAATCCCGGATAAACCCGGGGAACGACCCGGTAAGGCGCGGGTGCGGGGTTTTCATATCCCCGTACAGAGAGTCAGATATAAGCGACGAATAGGGAAGGCGGGCAATCGTGTCGATGTCATCCTGCGACATACTCCGGTTGATAATGCCAACCTTCCCGTTTTCGCTGAACAACAGGCGTGCGACAAACGCCGCCTCGTCAAGACCGGACTGCGCGGCGGCCTCGCTCACGGTTTTGCCCGCGTACTTCTGGTTTTCATCGAGAGACACCGAACTGATAACCGTCCGATCCCAGCCGATGGTTTTTGACAAGTTGTCCCAGTCTTTTTCGCCGCTTTCAAGAAGGCGGCGGAGCTTGTCCACATTTTCAGGCTTATCAAGCCCCGCGATTGCCTTGTCGATTCCCCCCGCAAGGTACGAAGGGGGAATCATCTGCATCATCGTGGAAGAGCCGCAGTTGTAGGGGTAAAAGTCAACGCTAATGTCAGTGCCAGCAGCCCGCTCCCGCTCAATGAGTTCAATCGCGCGGTGGAGAACCCCGTGCCACGCCTTGTGCCCGGCAGCCTTGAAGTGGCTGATTTCAAGCGGGACGCCGGACTTCTTCGCCACATCGATAACTTCCTGCACCGCATCAACGAGCTTTTCAGTTTCGTAGCGCATGTGCGACACGAGGATTCCCCTGCCGCGCATGGCTTTGGCAAGGTTGGCAATTTCGTCTGTGCTTGAATACACTTCCGGCACGTACAAAAGCCCAACAGAAAGCCCCAGCGCGCCCGCCTGCATCGCCTCGTCTAAAAGAAAGCGGGCTTTCTCCATTTCGGCGTGCGTGTACGGCGAAGCGTCAAACCCTTTTGTCGCTATGCGGATTGCGCCCATTCCGGCGTAAAACCCAACGTTCAGCGGTAGGGGAACAGACTGCAACTTCGCCGCGTATTCGGCGTGGCTTTGAAACGTCTCGTCGGCAAACGAACCCAAACACGGCGTGAGGTAGCTTTCAAGCTGCTGGCGGGTTTCAGGGCGATTCGGAACAGGCGACATACCGCAGTTACCGGCGACACAGGTGGTTATTCCCTGCCGCAGTTCGATGTCACCAAATCCTTCCTTCAACGCGGCAACATCGCAATGCCGGTGCATATCGATAAACCCGGGCGTTACGATTTTGCCCGCCGCGTCAATCACGTCTCCGGCGGCACCCTGAGCACCGCCTTTGACAACATCAGCAATCGTTCCGTTTTCTTCTATAAAAAGGTCGCCTGAAAACCCGCTTGAACCGGAACCGTCAACAATGAACCCGCCCCGGATTATCGTCATGCTTTCTGCTCTCGTGATTCAATAACCATCCGCAGAGCATCCTCTTCAGAAACCGCAACTTTCTTCGTAGCAAGGCTCACTACAACGCCAGCGACAAGCGCGACGATGCTGACGGGAATTGCCGGACCGGTAAACACGCCTGCAACCGCCGCGCGGAACGGCGTTACAAAAAGGTACAGCAAGCCGAACAAGGTTCCAAAGCAGATACACGCCATACCGCCCTGCCACGTGGCACGTTTCCAGAACTTGCCGAGAATCATCATAATCGCAATGCTTGGAATGAG
>Ga0131853_10017348_pt1 | contig 13108 bp, 7 predicted proteins | sample TergutLab28metaG_FD_92764 | JGI IMG/M metagenome (GOLD analysis project Ga0131853, IMG submission 92764) | Labiotermes labralis P1 segment gut microbial communities from Petit-Saut dam, French Guiana - Lab288 P1 (version 2) (version 2) | ecosystem: Host-associated > Arthropoda: Insects >...
AGTAAGTAAAGGCAGCTTCTTCTTGGTTCATGGCCTTTACAAAATTTTTCATCAGACCAAGCTTTAAATGCATGGATGGCAACAACATTTTACTCGGTTCCACTTGTGGTTGATTTTCCACATTCATGATTCCTGGTTCCAGAGATTTTCTGACAGGCCAATCCTTTCTTGAGTAATGAAGAGACCGAGCTCTGCTGTCCCAGTCACAAATGAAGCAGCAACATTTTGTAAATCCTTGTTGTAGTCCAAGTATTAAGGCAATCACTTTTAGGTCACCACAGATTTGCCATTTGAATGTATCTTAATTAATGGCTTCCATCAGAATCTTAATGTTCTCATACGACTCCTTATTATGCCACTGAGTGACCAACAGGAATAGAAAGAAGGTAGGATGATGCCAATGTGAAGGAGAACTTCTTTGAGACTCAACTTAGGCTACTCTATAAAGAGTTGCCAGTCCAGAGGATTGTGATTAATATTGAGTGTTTGCATCAGACCATCAATATCAGTGCAAGCAACAAGGTCCCCTTTCCATTTTAAAGAAATGAACTAGATCTTCGTGCCTGTTACGAAACACAGAAATCGTTACTTTTCATCTGGGAGCGCAGTGCTCACACATGTATCCTTCCCCAAGTAACTATTTTACGCATTAAGCCACAATTCATGTATCACGACAACTATAGCCAAGAATTGAATTCTAAGGCCATATTTGGTTTCAGCACGTTGAAGTGAAGAGGAATCAACTATTTTGGTTAGAGATACATTTTGTGTGTTGACCAGTGTTATGGGAGGGAAAAACTTTGGTTGGTTGGCTGTCGGAGTTCTGAGCCCAGACTGACTCAGTAGCAAACTGGAGGTATGCGACTTATGTCCGGCGCTTTGGTGAAGCCGCCGCGCCTGGGGGAGGGGAGTGTGGGCCGTGCCCCGACTTTGCATCGTATACCCTGACATTTGCCTTACAACTGAGGAAAAATCACGGAAAGCCCTCAGTCATGGTAGCCGAAAGGCGCTCGGTTGATCAGCGCTGAACGCGATTCGTTTAATTGACATGGTCATCGCGGGCTATGGTCTGACTGGCCTGCTGGCCCCTGTTGCCCTTGGCTTTCGCATCAGGCGACGGGGTTAACCCTCGGTCAGCGTTAAGTATCTGCCGAGTTGCCATACTAGGGGTTCCCCACGTTAGCTAACTTTGAGTCAAAGCTCGCAGTGTGTTCTGCAAACAGCGGAACACCCAGATCCTCGTGCATCTGCCTATTACTTACGTACTAGGGGGCACCAGTAGCAAGGTGAAGACACTTGGATCGTAACCCCTGCAGCCTCCGAACGTGGGTGCGAATACCCACCCCATGCTACCCACATTCCTTATATAACTTCCAAGCAGCGGCGTAAATTGTAGGTGCGGGGGGAATGCCTCTCCAATATTTTTTTTAAGGATGTTTTTTTTGGCTACAGATTTTTGAAAAGGGACAAATACAAAATAGCAATATTTTCTAAACGGTTATTTGGGTGGTGTAAAGACAGAAGAAAACTGAAAAATCCGTTTTAGGGGACGCAGAATAGAGGAATGTGAAGTCATCCGTTTAGAAAGGAAGAGAGGCACTGTAAATTCTCTGTACTCTTTGCCTAGGGTCAGTGTATATCAAGGACTGGCTGAAACGAATCTGCCCCATTTTTTAATGCAACTTGACTGCTTCGTAAAATTTATACATCCATGGTCAACTTTGCCTCACAGTGCCACTAGCCAAGTTACGTCTATGTTTTTAAGTGTCAGTAGATCACACTGTAGATACGACATACTACGTACGTCAACATTTTCACGACAATAATATGGTTTCCAACAAGAAACGGCATTAGATATAAGGACAGAAATTCCTTATATAAATATTGATATTAATGGCGATACGAAGCAACGTGTAGATTTTATAATAGGAAATCATCATTTTCATTAAAAAAATAACATCGCTTTGAGTAAGAAATAATTGTACTTGGCGGTCGTAAATACTGTAGAGTGTTACGTCGGAGATGAATTCGCAGCTCCTCGTTTTTCCCGACTAGTCATAATAGTATATGCCTCGTTTGTAACTAGGTCATTAAAAGTGAGAGCAGTTTCTTACAAACAGTGCAAGTAATAACACCAGTATCGCAGCAGCAGGAAACTACAATTTCAACTGACCCGATTTTTCGTGGTAGCAATGGGCACTTTAAACCGCAAGTCCTCAATCATGAACGACTGTATTACCCACGTGATACAAATGTGCGTGCTCGGCCACTGCTCCTCGTTTGTTTTGCATGTGACGTCATACGGGGATAACCTTCGGTCGCGTGAGGTTTCGGTAAATACTGTTTGTCCTTGAGGGAAGGAGAGTGGTGGTATTGCACGTCAAACTGGATAACTCGGTAATTGGAAGGTATCTCAGTCTTCAAGATAATGAATTTGTTGATTGCGTTGTGTCTGATATCAAGCAATTCGTGAATCGCAGTCGCAAGAGTAAAAGGTAAGGTAAGGGAAGGTGATTTACGCATGGAATTGTATTGTATCATTCGCACTATATGCGATGAAAACTTCAAGCATTAGCAGTAGAATCTGGTATAAGTTACAATATCCTTTTCTTTTCTGAACCGTTCTTGGTATACGACTTCCACCAGGAAGAAGTATGGCATACATAGCTTCAGGTTAGTGAAAGTAAGAGAAGTAGTAGTAGCTGCAGCGTGGATTGTAACTGTTCGAAGGCATATGCCAAATGCTGATCACTTTTACTCTCGATTCACTTTCAGTGTGTTGGTGTTTCCACCAGTAAACAACTACAGACGATTTCTTATACATAAAGCGTCAGAGAAGTACCCTGAAGAACTGGGCACGTTTTCAATAGGGCAAGGCCATGGACGGAGGACAGTAGTGTGTTTTAAGAGAGATCTTTTAAGGTAATACGTTGTGTAACGTGTTAGTTGCATAGCACAGTATGAATATGGAGTCAGTTATTGTTGCAAGATGAATTGTTAGTACGAACATTTTTGCGTAGAGGGTTTAACTTGTTTTGCTCTTCTTTTGCCAGTTTCTGTTCCTGTGGATTAGGAAACTGGCGTGCTCATTTTGTGTGTGTTAATCTTGTTGGTTCAGTGTATTGAAAGTAAAGTCATGATAACTGAGTACTGTTAAAGAAGAGAAGTTTTAAAGAAATGTTGGAAGAATTATTTCTTAGCTGTGGCACAAATATTTTATTAGGGATCTGCATCAGACAAGGGCAACAGATGAACCTGTGAGTGGTACTTTGCAGCCAGTCAAAAGATTTGGAGCTATGGGCGTTGAGCGTCAACATTTGGCAGACCAGGCTGGTGGCACTCCTTCCCTAGACAACAATGTGAAACGAGGTGGGCTTATGATTTTCTGGAAGTATGTTGAAGATAATATGGGAATTAGCTCATAATCTAATCATTTATATGGTATGTGCAGTGACACTGACAATAACTGAGGTCATATGGCATCAGATAAGAGAGATGTGATAATAAGTGAATAGTGGATTGGAAGGGATGTGGAAGGAAGTGGTCATAGCATAATTGAAGATAATGTTGCAGCATTTGCCTAGAGGGGCCAAGGAAAATTACAGAAAACCATGGAAAGGATGGCTTGTCTACAGGTCAAAATTTTAAATGGGATTCTCTCACACACGAGCAGAAGTTTCGTCATTCTGTAACATTCAGTTGCTGAATTTTGACAGTGGTGATGATGATGATGATTATTATTATTATTATTATTATGATCATGATGGAAGTGTTTGAGAAATTTGATGTGATGTTTGGTGAACAGTCTTTGTGGTACACAAAATTATTGTATAACCGTTATAAACACTGAAACTGTGGAGCCAGGAACACCAGCAATGAGGTGTAAACAGGGGCATTTGACATTGACATGCAGTAATTTACTAAATAAGGCAATAAAAATCAGCAAAACAAAACTAAACCATGTACTGTTCGTACAGTTTTAGTCTTAGGATTAATGAAAGATTTTAATGAAGTGACTGCTATGTTACTGTTGATCATTAAAAACTGGTTACTTTACATACAGGTAATGTGTGTGACCACGGAAAAAGTCCTGCAGGTGCTCTTGCATAGACCATATGTACAACATGTAGATTGGATTTTTGTTCAGCCATTTTGCCTAAATTAACTGATATGAAAAAATGGACCAAGAATACTTGTATCTCATGATTTATTTTGTGGGTGCATGAAATGTTTCTATGGGATGAAGTACTATTTAAAACAAAGATGTTATGTTTAAGTGAAGTGGCTAATGTTGCTTGTCAGAGTCACTTGGAGTCAAAGTATGAGTGAGTAGTGATTTGGGCATGTACTGCTGATCATGTCAGTGAATGGGTTGAATGCTTTCAACATTGTTGGACACCACAATTTCCTTATGTACATCTGTTTTGGTTTTTATAAATTTTACTTCACTTTAGTTGTTACAGAGGACAATAAACATAAAATGTGATAATGTCCTTTTTTTATTTTTGCATAATCCACTGTCATATTCTTAAAACCTTTGATATTTGCTTGAAATATAACTGTGAAAGTAAGATATTTTAAACATTTTGTTTTTGCAGAACCAGGATAGCATAGTCATTATAGCTACTACGTTTTGTACTGAAAAACTGAGAAATGTGGTTCTGTTTGTGGCAGGGGAAAAATATTTTTCCCTCCTCCAAAGCTCCAGTAACAGCAGTGGGACCCACCCAGTTTTCTGTCAATGGGTACTGGGGCTATTACTTGGGAGAGGGAGGGAGATAAGGCAGCTGAGGCATGAAGTTCACTGCCTCCATCTAGTGCTGACATCAAGAATGAGTGGATCTATACTTCATCTCCTAATGCCTTCATGTCATTCATGGGTACATATTATGGCCTCATAGTTCTGGAAGTTCACTTTTTCCTGAAGATCTAAGTTACTGTGGTTGCAACAGAGGGCATCTGTGTTTGTGTATTTAATGATATTTCCTGCAGACTCTTTTTGTTTCTGTGGGTTACACTGATGTTTGTTCTGTAATGCTTGAAAATGTTTTCATGCCACTGCCATGTGTCTGCTTGCCAATAGTAGACAGCACGTTAAGATTCCAGTTACGTTTCATATTCCATAGGAATTGTTGCTCGTAGCCTTTTGTTTTTTGTTGTCTCCCCCTCCCCGTTTTTTTTTTTTTTTTTTTATCATAAAACCAGCCTGTTAATTCCTCTTTCTTATTTTTTTTTGTTTTTTTTTTTTCCTGCGGTTTTTGTGTTTTTTGCCTTTTTTTTTTTATTTTTCCCCCCCCCCCTTTTTTTTTTTTTTTTTTTTTTGTCAAACAGAAAAGCAGACTGTCAACTCAGCTCTCAAAATTTTGTTTGATTGTTTTTATCATTCCTTTCCAGCTTTCGTAACCAGTGTATTTTTACAGTCATTGGATGTAAAGCCTCCATCCTAAATCTGAACAGGACTACTAATTGAATTATTTTAAATCTCAAAAAGAGATGGTGGGTAACATTAGAGTTTTGTACTGTGGATTCAAAAGAAAATATTTGCAGTGTGATTTAATTTGCATTTGCAGCAAGAGCAGTGCCACCTCTTGGTATCTATCGACCTCCTGCAGCAAGACGATTAGAAGAGATTGCCCCTCCTCCTGCACCAAGATCTAGTTCACCAGCAGCTGAGACAAAGCCAGAAAGAACAAGGTTAGTCTTTCTTGAATTGAGATAACTAATCGGAAGTTGTTACCAAGAAGAGAAAGTTATTTAACAATTATATATATATATATATATATATGTGTGTGTGTGTGTGTACACACACACGAGGCCAGTCCATAAAGAAACCAAACTTGTGAAACAGCGAGCCAATGAGAGCGCGCAGCACGCTTACGATGGTGGCATTGAGTAGCGGGGACTTCAAGCTTTATTCTGACACTAGCAGCATCACGCCATGTAAATTAGTCACCGAGTTACACGCGCTTGAATGAGTGTGTGTTTAGTACCCTCGGCGATTTTTTGTAAGTTGAAAAATGAAGGATCTCGAGGAGCAATACGCTTGCATCAAATTTTGTTTCAAATTGGGAAAAACTTTTACAGAGACTTTTCAGATGTTGCAACAGGCTTATGGAGAGGATTGTTTGAGCCATACGCAATGTCACAAGTGGTACCGGCGTTTCATATCAGGCAGAACATCCGTCAAAGACGACCCAAAATCTGGACGGCCTTCCATGTCAATGGATGACAATCACGTTGAGAAAGTGTTTGCTGTGATTCGTCAAAATTGTCGCCTAACTGTCTGTGAAGTTGCTGAAGGAGTAGGAATCTGTAAAAGTTTGTGCCACCTAGTTTTGACCGACAAACTGCAGATGCATCATGTGGCCGCAAAATTTGTGCCACATCTGCTGACAGATGCACTCCTTATCCGTGAATTTTTGACGAAGCATGAGACGACTGTTGTCTCCCAGCCTCCCTACTCTCCAGATTTGGCCCCTGCGGACTTTTTCTTGTTCTTGAAGTTGAAATCCTCACTAAAAGGTCCCTGATTTCAGAAGGTAGAGGAGATAGAAGAAAACTTAATACTGGACTTTCACACCATCCCGCAAAACACGTTCTAGGACACGTCCCAGAACTGGAAAAAATGTTGGGAGCGGTGTATCAAGAGTGGAGGGGAGTACTTTGAAGGAGACAAGTTTGATTAAGTTGTAAGTAACCCCCCCCCCAAAAAAAAAATTTAAATATAGTTCAGTTTCTTTGTGGACTGCCCTCGTACATACATAATCCTTTTGGGATGGGTGCTAGAATGCACTCAGGCATTTGCCAGGCAAGGTCATGAAATACCAGGTTTGTAACTGGCAATGTATATTTAAGAAAAAAAAATTTTTATTTCAAATTTTGTTTCCCAAGTTATTAAATAAAGAACAGTGTAAATGGGTAATATGTACCAGTACTGCATTGTAATTTCCATTGTACTTTCCTTGGAGATATGCAGCATGAATAAGGTATTGATCTGGGCATGGCCTGCAATTTAAAACAGCACAACATATTGGTATGGCGTTCAGAGAATTACATGTAGAATAAGTAGCGTACAAGACACTTGACACAGAGATGCTTAAAAAAAATTACAGGGACAGCAGTTGCCCCAAAATTGAACTAGTTCAGCACCGAGCCACAAATAACTTTTTTTTTTTGGGTAGGGGGGGGGGGGGGGTTGTTTGGAGAAGTATTGTTAAATATGTTATCAGTCAAACATTTCCTCTGTCTTTCCTTATAATTATGCATATTAAAATGGTCATTGAGCTATTTTGCCCAGTCTCAGTATAGTGAGTGGCTGCTAGCTGGATGATTGGGGTTTCATTGCAAACAGGGGCAGAGACATATATAATTGCCACCATGTGTAGGTGAACCTGATATTGAAAGTCTTTTAAATACAAGAATTACAGATATATTGAAGATTGTTACATGGTATTCTGTGTTTTGCATGAAGTGTTATTTCGAGAAATTTGATGGAAATGTGTGAAAGGTTTAGGAAGATTAATGTTTGTGGCAGGTTTTGGTGTGGCTTCATATGCAAGATTTTGTAACCAACAATGTCTCAAGTTCTGTGAAGTTACAATCTTGTGTAGCCAAAGCTTGTTACTAGTAGTAGACCGTAAGTCAATAATGTTTGGTAAAAGTAGTGAACTTGTGAGACAAACATTAAATTTGAAATGAAGTGTACTTGTCAAGAATTGCTTTTAATATATCCGTATATCATGCATATAAATTGCCAAGTATTTGAAAGAAAGTCTGATAGTTGAAAACAAGGGATGACCATATACTCCTTTAACAGTGCTGTTACAGTGTAAGACTTGTAGCTTGTCAATAAACATACAGCAACTGAAGAATAAAAACCAACTAGATGCCACTTCTTATTTTGTTGTACTTCTTATAGGCTCAACATGTTTTGGGCACCACTGTGCCCGAAACATGTTGTGCCTATAAGAAGTCAGTAAAGTAATAAGTGGCATCTATTTGGTTTTTATTACTCAGTTATCACAATGATCGATGGTCCAACAAACATCAAACATACAACAATGTTCTCAGACTGTCAGTTATGAAAGTTGGGTTAAAATTTTTCACTTCATGATGTGCTGTTTCTCTCATGATTGGGGTTTTTGTTAAAACATTGACTTTTAACCGAGCTTTGACACATCTATTTTCCCCGAGATGATTTTAATGCATACTATAAGAAGATAGTTCTCCCACTGAACAGGCTGATTTACAGCTTATTTTGGTTCTTAATAATAGGCCTGCCAGACAGCGCCGACCAGACATTCAGGTGTATGTACCTCGTCCCAAACGTTTGTCGGCCGAAGGACAAGATAAAGCTCTGAGTTCAACAACCTGCACATCATCTAACAAGAAATCCAGCAGCCTGAACCTTAGAACTCATCAGAACCTGCAATTAAAGACTTTTACAGTGCCACCTCAGAAATCCAATAGCCTTCCACCTGATAAAGAATATAAATCAAAAGTAGCAGAAGTTGAATTGCATACAATATTGCCATCATCAGATTACTGGTTTACTACATCATCATCCAAGCAGTACTGTGGTGAAAATGATGTTGAAGTCTCAGACTGGACAAAGAGTACAGAGGAGCTAGCAGAATTAAACCACCATGTGACAGTTGTTGGTTCGAAGGTGAATTGTGAGGAAATAGATCTGGGTGTGGGAGGAGTGATGACACACCAGCATTGTGCTGAGAATGTACAGTCAGTTCAGGGCAAGAAAGGTATAAGAGAAATGGACAAGTCCCAAATGGGGATTGAAGGATTGGGCATAGGGAGGAGGAACAAGCATAATGATTGTGACAATTTCGCATCTGGACGGAATTGTCATAACACTCAAACTTCCCTTAATACTAAAGAGCAGGTTTTGGATTATAATGGTATTAAAAATGGTGATAGAATATTAAATAATTCACAGTTTCATTCTGTCAGTAACTGTCAGGAAACTAACTTAGAGTCTGTTAGTCATAAGGAGGAATTTAACGGTACTCAGCTAGTCCATTGTGAGGGTTCAGAATTGGTCAAATTCACAGATAATTTTATGGGTGAAGTGGGTGTTGATCATGGTTTGGAATGTAGGAGTTCTTTGAGTTTCTCTAGTGACAGTATTGCTGAGTGTAGTAGCCAGTACAGGCCATCATCAGAATCTGATAATGGAATTCAGGCAAAGGGTTATTACAGTGAAATCAAGAATGCAAGAAATGTTTCTCAAGACAAAATATCAGGCTGTGAAATAGTTACCCAAAATCCTCTTAATAGTGTCAGTGAAGATTCTAGTTTTGTTACCAAGCGTTCAGATGTGTCAGTAAATTGTGACAAAACACATTCATTAATAACAACTTGTGATGATGGTGATCAGTTTCCAATGTGTTCAGATACAGTGCATGAAAATACACTTCTTCGCTGTGGTAACAGTCATAGTAGCAATATGAACGACCTTACAAATTTGTCAAACGCATTAGGCAGTACAAAACATGTTGAAGCCTCTGAAGACAGAATGTGTAGCGAAAGCTTATGTGTTACTGATGAGTGCCATAAAAAGGATGAAAATAATGAGTGTCAAGTGCAAGAAGAACAAAATAGGACAATAATGAGAGGTAACCTTATGTCAGATGTTTTAATTATCACAGATCCAGATCCAATAACAGAGGTTCTGGATCCATCAAGACAAATTGATTGTAGTTCAGAGAGTGTGTCATTACATGATAGTGTCCTTAATGAAGAAAAGTCATTGCAACTCAAAGGTGAAAGTGTCAGTGTTGATACCTCAGGACCTGATGTTACTAAGACATCTGGTGAGAAACACAAATCATCATCAAGTCTGTTGCCAGTGAATCTGAATCCAGATGAGTGCACATGGGACATGTTGTTTGATGATGATGGGGAGTGCCTTGATCCAAAATTGATGGAAGAAGTAAGTACTAATTATATATATCCAGTGCCTCTTTTTGTGGCAGTATGCAATAAAGGGCATACTGGCACCTTGATTGATGGTGACACATTAGATGAATATTTTATATTCAGATCATATTTGTGTATTTTTTCAACAGTGTTATCGCAATAAGAAAAAAAAGTTGGTATTGTTTCATATACCAACTTTTTTTTCTCAATTTTTAGAATTAATTGCTAAGGGGCATTTTCAGCTTTACTTAAAGTAAGCATTTTTTTCACAAGGAGTAAGTACTGGCAACTTCTCTTTTTATACAAACAAGGTACTGCTTACATACATATACATTAATGTGCTACCCCAATTATAAGATCACAGCTTTTCCATATACCTCTCATCTGTATTTTTTTGTTTATTTGCAGTTGAGCATTGATAGTGTTTGACTTTTTATAAATTCAAGGGTAGGTCTCATATGAACCCATTGTTATTTAACTCTTGATTGTACTGCATGCTGTAATATTTGATAGTTGGTCTCAAAAATTGGTTTAAGAAGAATATCTGGCTGGGGATATACAACATATACTCACCCAAATTTGGCTGTGATCATAAAGCACAAGGTGTGATATAAAAGCTGTCGATGATAATTTTTGTTATTTGTTATATACCTCACAATTAGACAGTAAGGAAATATGTTGTCTAATAGTGTAAATACTGCTGTGCTGTTTCTTGATACCTGAGCCCCACTATGCACAGCTGTGGTCAGCATGGTACAGCCACTGCGTGGCTCATGACAGAATGGCCAGGCACTGCTATACAAGTTCCAGAGGCATTGGCTGTGTTGGAAGTAGGGTACCGTTTTCAGCCTGCTAGGACAGTTGATATAGCAAGGGAAACTGCACTCAGAAAATTAAGACTGTACGATTTCTTTTTTTTTTTGTGTAGCCCATAATATCTGTTTCTTTGTAACATGGAAGCTTTAAGTTATGCATAACTTACTTACTTATTTACTTCATGGAGCAGAGTCCTTTTTGAGAAGCTAACCTGTTTTCCGCTAGTCAAGAAATTCTCCGCATTTTATGGAACCCGAAGGCTCATTACTGCATTCACAAGTGCCTGCCACCTGTCCCTGTCATGAACCAGCTCAATCCAGTCCATACCCCCACATCCCACTTCCTGAAGATAATTTACTGCATAAACAGACTGAATATGAAAGCTGGGTAATGTTCACATAGAATGGCAGAGAGGTGAAATTCATAACTAAGTTATTTAAGGATCCCAATATACAAGTTGTATATTGCACTCTAGTGCAGTATGCAAAATTATAAAGTCTAACAGAACTTTTCTTATTGATTTTTTTTGTACACTGCAGTGAATCACTACATGTTTCAGCATATCATAAAGCTGTCATGAGCCCTGTCATTTTAAAAATGTGTTTAGGGATGTTAAATTATTTAATGATCTGTATGTTTTTTGAAATAGTAATGAGACCTCATACCTTATGTTTTTAGATTTAAACATGTATACAGGGTATACCAGGAGGAATTTGCCATACAGTGGGAGAATGTACTTTAGGTTAAACTGTGTTGATATGACCAAACATATCCAAACTTTGCTGTAGATTGTATTTAGAAACATTTTATATAACATAACTAGATTTACAGGTGTATCAAACTGCATAGGAATATTATTTATAAAAAACAAAGCTCACGCTAACCAAATCATAGGCTTGTGAATTTTATAAATAGCTGGTGTACTGTGCCATTTTGTTCTCATTTCGTGAAGTATTTGGTGAATGCAGAATGTATGATATGTAGCTGATTAGTTAAAGTCAGACCACCATTTCATTTGGAAGAGTTAATAGAAATTCTTTCAAAAACAAACTGGTCCATTTACTGAAATTAGTTTTGTGGTAGCTTGTCCTTATACTAAGTCTAGTGTTGCTATCTCTGTTTATGACAGCAGGAATGTCTTTCTGTAGCATAGGACCAGTTTGTTTCACTTGTGTGAAGTTTAATTGAAAATGATCACATTTTGTGTAGCAAACTTTGTTCGTTCTTTGCCGAATTTTAATGCAGGATTAGCATTCATTAGTCTCTTATAGAGGTACCAAGAATTATGCCATATAATCAGCAGTTTTTTTAATCACTTTTCTAACCAACATGTGATTGTGACAGGCTTCCAAATTCTTTCTTGTTTGCTGGTGAAGTAAGACTCAGTAGACTCTTATGTGCATCCTGTTTCTATCATTCTGCAGCTATGTAGCAGTGTCAGTACACACTAGTACTCTTATCAAAAGTGGCAGTTCCTGGCCAAATGGGTTATACCACTAAAGATTCAAGTTTTGTGGGAAGTGATGCTATGTCATTTGTTGGAAGCTTGAAGTGTTGAACCTTGAAAATGATGGCAGAAAGCTCCCTTGAAATTTCTGCTACTATTTACCAATCAACATGGTGTCATATCCCAGAAGACTTGCATCTTCTTCAGTACTGTCATTAGAACATCAAATGTTGGATTGTGTCATTGTTAGTAATTGAGGAATTTTATTTTTGCAGCTTACAAATGCTGTTGGTTCAGTAACAGTTGAGAAGCCCCAGTCAGATTACCGTGGCTACCAGAGCCGTGTTGAGTTGATGATGAGTGGAGCTGGAGATGATGAGTTCTCTCATGTGGTTGAGATTTATAACTTCCCATCTGAATTTAAAACTAATGACCTATGTGCTGTATTCTCCCCATATATGAAAGGTGGTTTTGAGATCAAATGGGTGGATGATACACATGCTCTGGGTGTGTTCAGCAGTTCTCTAGTTGGTAAGTGTAGTGCAGAGCCATCTGCAACATATTTACTGGTAGACTAGGAGATTGTACTGAAGTTGGATAGAGACTTCATGTGCTGTGACTTCATGGCACTTGTGGGAGGAGCCTGCACCTGTCAGTTACAACTCTGGTTAGTTTTGAGGCTGTCTCCATACACTGATATTCTTAAGTGATTTTTGCTTTAGAGATTTGTGATATGTATCAATAACCTTGTTATTTGGATTTTAAAGTGGAAGGACAAGGATGTCAGAGCAAGGTTCTCCACAAAAATGCAAGGTAACTGCTACTGAGTGTGTACCGATCCTTCAAGCATGAGGTGTAGGAAATGGATAATGCTAGCTGTGAGGTGCTTGACAGTGTTGCCAAGAGTCA
>Ga0131853_10017349_pt1 | contig 13107 bp, 10 predicted proteins | sample TergutLab28metaG_FD_92764 | JGI IMG/M metagenome (GOLD analysis project Ga0131853, IMG submission 92764) | Labiotermes labralis P1 segment gut microbial communities from Petit-Saut dam, French Guiana - Lab288 P1 (version 2) (version 2) | ecosystem: Host-associated > Arthropoda: Insects >...
AACATCCTGATGATAGGACCTACCGGCGAGGGCAAGACGGAGATCGCCCGAAGGCTGGCCAAGCTCGCCGGATCCCCGTTCATCAAGGTCGAGGCGACCAAGTACACCGAGGTGGGCTACGTGGGCCGGGACGTGGAGTCGATGGTCCGGGACCTGATGGCTTCCGGCTTCCAGATGGTCAAGCAGGAGATGCAGGAAACGGTGGAGGCCGAGGCCGATGCCCGTACCGAGGAGGCCATCCTGGAGCTCCTTATGCCGAATCCCAAGAAGGGCAAGGCCAAGAAGCCGCCGTCGCCCCAGCCGATTCCGGGCCGCACCTTCGCCTTCGGTTCGGAGGGAAAGGGGCCGGCCGGCATTATCGGCACGATGAAGGTTTTTCCCGTTACCGATGCCGACGGCAAGGAGATCAAGGCGGACGATGCCAAGGATCAGCCCGCGGAACTGCCCCTTTCCGCCGATACGGCGAATCCCGGGGACGGCGATGCCGAAACCCAGGACAAGTCCGCCCAGGACGGGGCCGACAAGTTCGGTATCGCCAGGGAGAAATTCAGGACCATGCTTAGGGAGGGAAAGCTCGAGGACAAGCTGGTCGAGCTGATGGTCAGCCAGAGTCCGCAGTTCCCCCCCTTCGAGATGATGGGGATGAACATGGGCGACATGGAGGAGAGCCTTTCCGGGTTCGCCAACTTTTTCGGCGGGGGCAAGAAGAAGAAGCTGGTCAGCGTGGCCCGCGCACGGGAGATCATCAAGGCCGAGGAGCTGGAGAAGCTCATCGACCGGGATCGGGTCAGCGACGAGGCGCGGCAGCGGGTTGAGGAAACCGGCATCATCTTCATCGACGAGATCGACAAGATCGCCGTCAAGGGCGACCGGGGCAGCGGGCCGGACGTTTCCCGCGAGGGCGTGCAGCGGGACATCCTCCCCATCGTGGAAGGGGCCACCGTCTCGACCAAGTGGGGGCCCGTCAACACCGACCACATCCTGTTCATCGCGGCCGGTGCCTTCACCGTCAGCAAGCCCTCCGACCTGATCCCGGAGCTTCAGGGCCGCTTTCCCCTCCGCGTGGAACTGGACTCGCTGGGTAAGGACGATTTCCTGCGGATCCTCACCGAACCGAAGAACGCCCTGACCCGGCAGTACGTCGGGCTTCTTTCCACGGAAAACGTCGAGCTGGAGTTCATCCCCGAGGCCATCGAGCAGCTTGCCGCCCTTGCCGCCGAGGTCAACTCCAAGCTGGAGAACATCGGGGCGCGGAGGCTGCACACGATAATGGAGGCCCTGCTGGAGGACCTTTCCTTCCAGGCCCCGGATATCGCCCCGGCGAAGGTCCAGGTTACCGTGGAGTACGTGCGGGAAAAGCTGGCCGAAATCGTGAAGGATCAGGATTTGGGAAGATATATTCTTTGACATGCACCGCGATATGTGTTATAGTCGAAGCAGGGCTTAAATCCGTTCGGATATAAGCCCCGCTTTAGGGACCCGAAAGGGATGATTTGGGAGGAAAATGATGGGGAATGGGAACCTCATACCGGGGAGCCGGGCGATTTCCGTCCGGCCATGTGCGACGGCGGTGCGCCGTTCGACCGAAGGCGCCGGTCTGCTTGCCACGGGGGGATTCTCCCCGAGAATTTCATGATACGCACGCGGTAATTTCCTCATGGCCGACCGAGCCGCCGGTCCGTTCTCCCGGAATGGCGGACCCGGATTCGGGATAAAACCGCCTTCCGGGACGCCGGTTGGCGGGATTACTGTCCCTTCGGGCCTATTCCGTTCGGGCGGGGAAGGGAATGCGGTTCCTAAAGAAAAATCGTCTTTTGCCGATGATCAAGGGGAGGGAGTTTTATGAACAGTTTCGTAAAGTCGGTAGACGTACTTCATCGGGCCATAAGTGCCGGAACCGTGCGGCGTTCGGTGATCGCGAACAACATCGCCAATGCGGACACGCCGAACTTCAAGCGTACCACGGTGAACTTCGAGAGCGAGCTGAAGCGTGTCCTGGAAAGCGAGACACGGAGGCCCGCGCTCGAACTGGCCCGGACCGACCCGGCCCACTTCGCCAACCACCGGGAGCAGGATTACCGGGACGTGCAGATACGCCGGGTGGTTGACTATGCCAGCGTTTCCAACAACAACGGCAACAACGTGGATCCCGAGCAGGAGTTCATGCTGTCCCTGCAGAATCAGATGTCGCTGCTGATGCTGATGAATTCGGTGGATTTCGAGTTCAGCCAGGTGAGTCGGGTCCTACGGGGCTAAGGTAACGAACGGAAATTGTGAAGGAGTAAAGGAATGAGCATATTCGGATCGATCAACACGGCGGCGACCGGCCTGACGGCCAACCGGCTGCGCATGGACGTCATCGCCGACAACATGGCCAACGTGAACACCACCCGCACCACCGAGGGCGGGCCGTTCCGCAGGGGCAGGGTAATCGTAAGGCCGGTCAGCGACACGCCGATCTGGAAAACGCCGTTCCTGCCGGCCGAGATGGACAACGGTGTCGGCAAGGGCGTGCGGGTGGTCGAGGTGCAGAAGGACACCAGCACCGAGGCGAAGTACCGCTACGATCCCACGCACCCGGACGCCATCCTCAGCGGTCCCCGGGAAGGCTACGTGGACCTGGGCAACGTCGACATCGTCATCGAGATGGTGGACCTGATTTCCGCGTCGAAGTCCTACGAGGCCAACGCCTCCATCATCGAGGGCTCCAAGGCGATATTCCAGCGGGCGCTGAACATAGGGCAGATGAGGTAAGGCCCGACGCAAGGTTGGGCCGGCCTTCAATCGTTTCCGTATAGGGCGGAAACAAGGGAAAGATAACTATGATCGAAAGTATTTCAATGGTAAAAACCCATCCGGGTCATTTCGGATCGGGGCCGGTAAAGCCTGAGGCGGAAGTTTCCGGCCTTCCGAAGTTCGCCGACGTCTTCCTGAAGGCGTTGGACGGGGTAAGCGCCGCGCAGAACAACGCCTCGGCGATTCAGGAGCAGGCCATCGTCGACCCGGATTCGGTGGACATCCATGACATCACCATCGCGCAGGCGCAGGCACGGATGGCCGTGGACATCGCGACCAGCGTCCTCAACCGCGCGGTTCAGGGCTGGAAGGACATCATCAACACCAGGTAAGGAGGACGGGGACCGTAAAGTCTTACGGTCCCCGTTCAGGAAATTTGAGAAACCGATCCGGTAAACCGGCGGCAAAGTATGGCAACGGGAGGGGGAATGGAATTTTTTAAGAAACTGTGGGAGAACGTAAAAGGGCTGTGGACCAAGTGGACGCTGCCGCAGAAGTTGATTCTGTCCGGCATCGTCGTGGTCGTGATCATCGCCGTAGTGGCCCTTTTCGGGGTATCCTCGTCGCCGAACCTGATTTCGGTGATCGACGCCCCGATCTTTGACGAAAACGTCCGCTACAACATCGTTACGAGGATCAATCAGGAAGGGGTACGGACCAATATCACGCCCGGCGGACTTATCCAGGTGGTGGACGAGGCGACGGCAAGACGGATGAGGGCGATCCTGATACGGGAGAACCTTATTCCCCAGGGTGTCGATCCCTGGGCGGTGTTCGACCGGGAACGCTGGACGATTACCGATCTCGAACGGAACGTCAACATCCAGCGCGCCCATACCCAGATGATTACCGACCATATCAAGGCGGTCGAGGGCGTGGACAATGCCAACGTGCAGATCGTCTGGCCCCAGCAGCGGCTGTTCCGGTCGGAGCAGAACCCGGTTACCGCCAGCGTGCTGATTACGCCCAAACCGGGCAGCAACATCTCGCAGAACCGGCCGGTGATCGAGGGCATACAGCGGTTGCTGGAGCTTGCGGTCGAGGGACTGCTGCCGGAAAACATCGTCATCACCGACCACACGGGGGCGGTGATCAACGACTTTGCCGGCATGGCGCGTCTTGACAGGCTGCACCTTATCGAGCGGGAGCAGCAACAGGTGCGGAACCTGGAGGCGGCCATCCGCGCCCGGGTCCTGCAGCAGTTGCAGGCTACCTTTACCGACGACCGGGTACGGGACCTGACCGTCTCCATCGCCATGGACATGTCGGAAAAGACCATCGAGACCAGCGAGAATTTCCCCTTCGTCCTGCGGCCCCGAACCCCGGGGCTTCCCTACGACGACTCGGAGATACTGCCTTCGGTGCGGCGTTCGACCAGCGAGTCCTCGACCGAATGGAGGGGTAGAAACATCAACCCGGAAGGTCCCCCCGGATCCGAGGGGCAGACACCGCCGGCCTTCAGGGATGCGGAGAACGGCTACGGCGAGATGAGCCAGCAGACCAGCGTCCAGAACGAGGAGATCAACAACCGGCGGACCAGCGAGAACCGGAGTCCCCAGCCGGATCGCATCTCGGTATCGGTGAACATCGACGGTACATGGAAGCGGGTGTTCGACGAAAAGGGCCGGCCGGTGGTGCTGCCGGACGGCACGATAGAGCGGGAATATACCGCTTTGCCGGAGAACGAGCGGCTTGCGGCGATCGAGCTGGTCCGGAACGCCATCGGCTACAATGCCGTGCGGGGCGATTCGGTTACGGTGCAGAACATCGCCTTTACCCGGACACGGGAGTTCGCCGAGGAGGACGCCGCCTTCTTCAAGTCGAAGCAGAACCAGACCACCGTGGTGATTTTCCTGGTCGGCCTTGCCGCCCTGTTGGTGGGCTTTATCGCCCTCCGCATGATCGGGCGGGAACTGGAACGGCGGAAGCGGCTGGCCGACGAGGAACGTGCCCGGCGCGAGCAGATGCTGCGGGAAAGCGCGCTGGCCGAGATGGATAACGCCCTCGACGTCTCCATTTCGGTGGCTCCGGGCGATAGGGAACGGATGGATTTGATGGAAGCAGTGTCCAGTTTGGCCAAGGAGCATCCTGACGACTGTGCCCAGCTTATCAGAACCTGGCTTTTGGAGGAGTAAGGGGATGTCAAAAGCAACAGCAACCGGCGGAGCCGCGGCCGGCGGCAAAAAGAAAGGCGGGAAGGACTACACGGGCCGGCAGAAGTCGGCGATATTTCTGGTGAGCATCGGCTCCCAGCTTTCCTCGGAGATATTCAAGTATCTGCGGGAAGACGAGATCGAGCAGCTGACCTACGAAATCGCCCGGCTCGAGACCATCGACGCCGAGCAGAAGGACATGATCCTGCAGGAGTTCCAGGAACTGATGATGGCGAATCAGTTCATCTCCACCGGCGGCATCGATTACGCACGGGAACTTCTGGAGAAGTCCCTGGGCAGCCAGAAGGCCATCGACATCATCAATCGGCTGACTTCGAGCCTGCAACAGAAGCCGTTCGACTTCATCCGCAGGACCGATCCCGCCCATCTGATGAACTTCATCCAGCAGGAACATCCGCAGACCATCGCCCTGCTCTTGGCCTACCTGGAGCCGGGCAAGGCGTCGTACATCCTGCAGAACCTGCCCCACACGATCCAGAGCGACGTGGCCCGCCGAATCGCCACGATGGACCGCACCAGCCCGGAAGTGCTTCGCGAGGTGGAACGGGTTCTGGAGAAAAAGCTTTCGACCCTCTCGAGCGAGGACTACACCACCGCCGGCGGCGTGGAAAGCATCGTGGAGATCATCAACCTGGTGGACCGCGCCTCGGAGAAGCAGATCATCGAGGCCCTGGAGGACGAGGATCCGGAACTGGCCGAGGAGATCAAGAAGCGGATGTTCGTGTTCGAGGACATCGTCATGCTGGACGACCGCTCGATCCAGAAGGTCATGCGGGAAGTGGATTCCGCCGAGCTGGCCAAGGCCCTGAAGAGCGTGGACAACGAGGTGCAGGACAAGATATTCAAGAACATGTCCAAGCGGGCCGCGACCATGCTCAAGGAAGACATGGAGTACATGGGACCTGTCCGGCTGAAGGACGTGGAAGAGGCCCAGCAGAAGATCGTTTCGATCATCCGCCATCTGGAGGATTCGGGGGAAGTGGTCATCTCGCGGGCCGGCGAGGACGAAATGGTTGTCTGATCCAAACCGGTCCAAGCTATCTGCGATAGCCCGGACCGGTTTGGATTTAGGAGATTTGCGAAGCAAATCTCCTAGCCTTGGTCCTGGGAGTAAGGGACTGGAGCCTTTGTTCTTGGAAGTTAAGCTTCCGGCCCTGGTTGCCGGGAGAAAAAGCGTGGAGTTTTGCTTCGCAAAACTCCGAATCCAAATCAGGCTCTGCCTAATTTGGATCGGGGCGTTGCGGGGTGGAACCCCGCTCGGGGGGTAGCGGAAGCCCCACGGTAGTGGGTGTCCCACGGTAGTGGGTGTCCCACGGTAGTGGGGGTGGAGCGAAGGGGGGCTTGGTCCCCCTCCTCCATGTCTTTGTTCTTGGAAATTAAGCTTCCGGGCCTGGTTGCCGGGAGAAAATGCGTGGAGTTTTGCTTCGCAAAACTCCGAATCCAAATCAGGCTCTGCCTGATTTGGATCGGGGGCTTGGCCCCCTCCATGTTCGGGATTGATTTCCCTATTGGGATGAGGAAGGGAGAATGGCAAAGGCAGTGTTCAGACCGGGCGAGCTGGTCCTTGTTCCGGAAACCTTGATGATACAGACGCCGGAACGCTTCCAGGGCTTCGTGGACTTTCCGGTGGGCGAGACGGAAACCGAGGTCGAGACGGTCTCAGGCGGCGAGCCGTACCTGGGGCCCACTGCCGATGAACTGCGGCGCGAGGCCGAGGAGTTCAAGGCGCTGTGGGAGTTCGAGAAGGAGAACCTTCTTGAGGCCGCCAATGTCGAGGCCGAGGGAATTATCCGGGCCGCAAGGGAAGCGAGCGAGGCCGAAAACCTTCGCTCTACCGAGCAGGCCGCGGCGATAAAGGCCGGAGCGGAGGAAGAGGCCGAAAAACTGATTCAGGAAGCCCGGGGCCGGGCCGACGAACTGTCGCGTTCCGCGGAAACCGCCTTCAAGGAAGAGCGGAAGAAGGCCGTCGCGCGGGGAGTCGAGGAAGGGAAGGCCGAGGGTTTTGCCGCGGGGCAGGTCGAGGTCGAACGTCTTATCGAAAGGACCCGCGCCGTGCTGGAACGGGCACAGGACAAACGGGCGGAAATCCTTTCCGATACCGAACGGGAGATCGTCGAGCTGGTACTTCTGGTCTGCCGAAAGGTGGTCAAGACGATTTCCGAAAGCCAGCGGGAAGTGGTCGTGGCCAACGTGGTCCAGGCCCTCCGCAAGGTCAAGGATCGGGGGAACATCATCATCCGGGTAAACACCGCCGACCTGAAGCTGGCCACGGCCCATACCCAGAACTTCATCAAACTGCTGGAAGGGGCGAAGTCGATCCAGGTTGCCGAGGATTCCTCGGTGGATGCCGGGGGCTGCGTGATCGAGACCGACTTCGGCGAGATCGACGCCCGCATCGCAAGCCAACTGGCCGAGCTCGAGACGAAGATTCTGGAAGTTTCGCCGATACGGTCCAAGGCCAAATCCGGCACGGCGCGCTGATGGGTACCGCCGTTTTCGGAAAGTATTTCCGGACCGCCGAGCGGACCGAGACGATCAAGTGCGTCGGCAGGATCGTCAAGGTCCAAGGCCTTCTGATCGAAAGCCGCGGGCCCCAGGCCATTATCGGCGAGCTTTGCAGGATCGAGGTCCGGGGCAGGGAGAGCATTCTTTCGGAAGTCGTCGGTTTGCGGGGCGAAACCGTCCAGCTTATGCCCTTCGACGAAACCGACGGGCTCGAGGTGGGGAGCAGGGTAATCGCAACCTCGTCCCGGCTGGAAGTGCCTGTTTCCGAAAAACTGCTCGGCCGGGTGCTCGATGCCATGGGTCGCCCGCTGGACGGCCTGGGCGAACTGCCGGTCGGGACGAGCTATCCGGCCGTCGCCTCGCCGCCTGATCCCATGAAGCGTCCCCGAATCACCGAACGGATATCCACCGGGGTCCGCGCCATCGACGGCCTTCTCACCGTGGGCCGGGGACAGCGGCTGGGCATCTTCTCCGGTTCCGGCGTGGGAAAGTCCACCCTTTTGGGGATGATTGCCCGGAACACCGCCGCCGACGTCAACGTGGTGGCCCTGATCGGCGAACGGGGACGGGAGGTCAACGACTTTATCGAGAAGGACCTGGGGCCGGAGGGCCTTGCCCGCAGCGTCATCGTTGCCACGCCCTCGAATTCGCCGCCGCTTTCCAGGCTTCGTGGGGCCTACGTCGCTACCGCCATCGCCGAGTTTTTTCGGGATCTGGGGCTTGACGTGATGTTGCTGTTCGATTCGGTAACCCGCTTTGCCCGCGCCCAACGGGAGATCGGCCTTGCGTCCGGCGAACCGCCCGCGACCCGGGGCTATCCTCCCAGCATGTTCGACTCCATGCCCAAGTTGCTGGAACGCTCCGGCACTTCGGAGAAGGGGAGCATCACCGGATTCTACACGATCCTGGTCGACGGCGACGACATGGACGAGCCTGTGGCCGACACGGTGCGGGGAATCCTGGACGGGCACATCGTCCTGGACCGCAAGCTGGCCAAGTCCTACCATTACCCCGCGATCGACGTCCTCAAGAGCGTTTCCCGTCTTTCGAGCTCGATCTGCCCGCCGGAACTTTCAAGGGCGGCCGGTTCGATGCGGCGGAGCATGGCGGCCTATGCCGAGATCGAGGACCTGATCAACGTGGGCGCGTACCAGGCCGGCTCGAATCCGCTGGTGGACGACGCCATCGCCAAGCAGCCGGCCATCCGGGAATTCCTGACGCAGGAAGTCGGGGAACGTTCCTCGCCGGAGGAGACCTTTGCGATGATGGCCGACATTACCGGCCTTTCCTCCGATTCCCCGGATGCGAATTCCCGCGAAGGAATTCCCGCGGGGACCGGAGGCAACCGGAATCGGGAGATGCAAAACGAGGTCGATGCCCTGGCGTCCCTGTACGCCGGCCTGGACCTTGAAGCCGCCGGACCGGAAAATCCGGCCTTTCCCCGACAAGCCGTGCCCGAACCGGCCAATACAGTGAGGTAAGATGAAAAGGTTTGCGTTCAACCTCCAGAAAGTCCTGGAGCTGCGTAAGTTCCGTGAGGAGGAGGCCAGGCACGAACTCGGTAGGGCGATAGGCATTCTTACCGAGCTGCAAAACGGCCTCCGCCGCAACGCCGAGGCCCGGAGGGATGCGGTGGAGCAACGTTTCGCCGGCCTCCGTGTCGAAGGCGGCCTTTCGCCGGAAACTTCCGGAATGTTTGCGATTGAAGGATACTTGCAGCGACTCAGGCAGGAGGCCGAGCTTCTGATGGAAGAGGCCGCCCGTGCGGAACTCGTAGTCGAGGAAAAGCGTACCCTGTACCGGGAGGCATCCGGCCGTCTGCAGGTAATGGAAAAGCTCAGGGAAAAGCGTGCCGGCGAGTACCGCAAGGAAATGTTCGCCACGGAAACCAAGGAGACGGACGATCTTTGGCGGGATAGGCGGGAGGTCCAATCGGCCGAGGATGGTACACCATCCTTGGTCGATTGGACTCGGAGATCGGTTCAAGCTACCGCAGGTAGCCTGAACTGATCTCCGGGCCGCCGGTTGAAAACCGGAGGGGTGGGGATTTGCATAGCAAAACTCCTAATCCAATCCGCCGCAGGCGGATTGGATCGGGGGCGTTGCGGGGGTGGAAGGCCAATCCACCGACGGTGGATTGGCTTGGAGTTTTGCATAGCAAAACTCCACCCGCTGCTGCGGGGCGTTGCGGGGTGGAACCCCGCTCGGGGGGTAGCCGGAGACTTGCGTAGCAAGGCTCCGGCTCAGGGGGGTGCCCCCTATTATGTCTTGGTCCCGATTTCAGAATCCCAGCGGAATCCCGAAGATGATGAACACCAGCAGAAGGGCGGTCCAAACGACGAGGAAGCTGATGGAGTAGGGGATCATGTTGGAGATGACCGTTCCGATGCCGGCGTTTTTGTCATACTTGTTGACAAAGCCCAGCACGATGGGGAAGTAGGGGAACAGCGGCGTGATGGGGTTGGTAACCGAGTCGCCGACGCGGTAGGCGGCCTGGGTAAGCGCCGGGTCGATGCCGATGAGCATGAACATGGGTACGAAGATCGGCGCGAGGATGGCCCACTTCGCCGAGGAGCTGCCGATGAAGAGGTTGACGAAGGCGGCGAAGAGAACCAGGCCCAGGATCAGGCCGATGCCGCCTGCGTCCGCCAGGAGTTCGGCCCCGCTTATGGCCAGCATAATCCCCAGGTTGCTCGTGGTGAACAGCGCCAGGAACTGCGAGGCGCCGAAAGCCAGCACGATGTACGGGCCCATCTCGCTCATCGACTTGCCCATCATCGCCACCATGTCCTTGTCCTTTTTGATGCTGCCGGTGGCCATGCCGTAGATAACGCCCGGAACGAGGAACATAAGCATGATGATGGGGATAAGTCCTTTCATAAGGGGCGAGCCGGGAGAGACCAGCGAGCCGTTTACCGGGTCCGCGAAAAAGGCGTTCTCGCCCAGGGAAAGGAAGATCACCATGGCGATGAAGATAAGCACGGCAATGCCGGCGCACCTAAGCCCCCTGCGCTGCCGAGGCGTGATCTCGACCTTCTCGACTTCCCCGAGTTTTTCGTATGCGACGTTCTCGAAGCGGGGGGCCACGATCTTTTCGGTGACGAACCAGGCGGTGACGACGAGGAAGGGGGTGGAAACCAGAAGGAAGATGTAGTTCATCGCCGGCGTCGCCTGAAAGTCCGGGTCCACCATTTGGGCGGCCGGAATGGTAAAGCCGGCTATCAGCACGTCGAGCATGTTCACCATGACGTTGGCGGCGAAGGAGGCGGCGACCGAGGCGAAGGCGGCGAAAAGTCCGATCAGCGGGTGCCGGCCTATGCTCATGAAGACCAGGGCTCCCAGCGGCGGCAGCACGATGAAGCCGGAATCGCCTGCGGCGTTGGACAGGATGCCGATGAAGATCAGCATAAGGGTGACAAGATGCTTGGGCATCCGGATGATGCCGGCCTTGAGGGCGGTTTCCATAAGGCCGCTTTTTTCGGCCACGCCCACGCCGAGCACCACGACCAGCACCAGACCCAGGGGCGGAAAGCCCTGGAAATTGGCGACGATGGAACCGAGGTAGCCCCGCAGGCCGTCGACGGTGAGCAGGTTCACCGCCCGGATAACCGAACCGTCCTTGGGATGTATGGCCGTAACGCCCATGGCGGAAACGACGGCCGAAAGGACGAACACCATTGCGCAGAAAATCAGGAACAGGGAAAAGGGATCCGGCAGCCTGTTGCCGACCCGTTCCACCGCGCCCAAAGCCCTAAACAGTATCGGATCCTTGTTTTTGTCTTTCATCCGTATGCTCCTTTCAAGTATGCGTAGCCGGGAAACCGGGCTCGGTCCCGTCCCGTCAGCTTGCCAGATAATCGAAGGCGATCCGGCAGAAACCGCCGGCCGAAACCTTCAGCGCCTTTTCGTCCCAGGCAAATCTGGGATTGTGGTGCATGGCCGGATTCTGCATGTCCTTCGAGATGCCCACGAAGAAGAACGAGCCGGGAACTTCCTTAAGAAGGTAGGAAAAGTCCTCGCCTCCCATGTTCGCTTCCTTCATGTCCTCCACGTTTTCGCTTCCGGCGATCTCGGCCAGGGAAGCCTTGGCCAGCGCCGTCATCGCCGGGTCGTTGATCAGGGCCGGATACCGTCGGTTCACGTCCAATTCGTAGTCGCCGCCCTGCCCTCGGGTGATTCCGGCAACGAGGTTTTCCATCAGCTTGGGGATTTTGTCCCTGGTTTCCGGGTCGAAGGTGCGGATCGTGCCGCCTATGGTTACCGATTCCGGGATGATGTTGAAGGCCGTCCCCCCCTGGATGATTCCGACGGTGATCACCGCCTGATCCAGGGGATTGATCCTTCGGGCGACCACGGTCTGCAGGGCGCAGACCACCTCTCCTGCAAGGACGATCGGGTCGATGGAGATGTGGGGAAGCGCACCGTGCCCGCCGGTTCCTATCACCTTGATCCTGAATTCGTCCGGGGCGGCCATGGTCGGCCCGGATTTTACCCAGACCTTGCCTTCCTCGGCGCTCCCCCAGAGATGGCAGCCGAAAGCGGCGTCCACCTTGGGATTTTCCAGGATGCCGGCCTGTATCATCGGCAGTGCGCCGCCCACGGTTTCCTCCGCCGGCTGGAACATCAGCTTGACGTTTCCGGTAAGCTCGCCCCTAAGCTCGTTCAGCACCATCGCCGCAAGGAGCAGTCCGGCGACATGGCCGTCGTGTCCGCAGGCATGCATGCGCCCCGGGATGCGGGATTTGTACTCGACGTCGGCCTCCTCGGTCATTTCCAGTGCGTCCATGTCCGCCCGAAACAGCACCGTTTTTCCCGGTTTGGCCCCCTCGATAAGCCCCACGATGCCGTGGCCGGCGATCCCGGTTTGGTGCGGAATGCCGAGCTCGGTCAGCGTTTGGCTGATCAGGGCCGCCGTCTTTTCCTCGTCCAGGCTGGCTTCCGGGTACATATGCAGGTGCCGCCTGATCCTTACTGCCGCATCGAAATGTTTCTCGACGAGGTCCTTGATTTTTCCACTGTCCATACTTCCTCCGATAAAAGCCTCGGGAGCCGAAATGCGGTACCCGCCGGTATTTCTATCCAGCCAGAATGTGAATTTTTTGCCGGCCTGTCAATACATCGCAAACGGGATTTGGCGGAAGCCTTGGATTCGGGGGAAGCGCTTCCGGATGGTTTCCGGCTGCCGGAGATCAAGGGCCGATAATCTACCTCATAATAAGGAAGATTTCTTCAAAAACCTCCGGCCGCGGTCCGTTCCTTCGTCGGTTCCGTAAGGTGGTTGCCGTTAAAGGCAAGTTTCGAGGTTATCGACAAGCGGGGAATCGTTGCGTGCAATTTTTTGCTTGACAGGAGTATCTTTCGGTCGTATGATTGACGGGGGTGTGATTTGAACACGCTCACCTTATCGCTGGATTGTATGGAGGTGCCAAACGAAAATCGATCCTTCCCTAAAAAATTTTGACGAGCTTTTTCCGGCGGATTTTAGCGAAGACCAAAAGGCCCGCGCCAAAACCCAGTTTCTGAAAAATCTTTCCGCAGAGGCGCACCGCTTTTACGGCGGAAAAATGCAGACCGTTCCCAAAAGCGGGATTTACGGTTTTAACTGGTTCAACGTTTATTACACGCCCGGTGT
>Ga0131853_10017350_pt1 | contig 13107 bp, 5 predicted proteins | sample TergutLab28metaG_FD_92764 | JGI IMG/M metagenome (GOLD analysis project Ga0131853, IMG submission 92764) | Labiotermes labralis P1 segment gut microbial communities from Petit-Saut dam, French Guiana - Lab288 P1 (version 2) (version 2) | ecosystem: Host-associated > Arthropoda: Insects >...
ATACATGAAGAACCCCTTCATTCACAGAAGATTGGTGTTTGCTGTGGGATGTCCCGGCGGCGCATAATTGGTCCCATCTTCTTCGATGCAACCATCACAACAGCTGCATATATGGAAATCTTCCAACACCGTTGTAAATCAACTGGACGATGAGGAACTCTCAATTGGATATTTCCAGCAGGACGGAGCGACATCCGACACCTCACACGCCAACAGGGCAGAAATTCGGTCCTTTTTCGGCGACCGCGTCATTTCGAAGGAATTTCGGCCACGGCGCTCGCCCATTCTGACGCCGCCTGATTATTTCTTATGGCGATATCTGAAAGGGAGAGTTTACCGAAACAAACCACGAACCATAGACGCCTTGAAAGCAAACATCACCGAAGAAATTCAGGCAGTGACAGCGGAAGTACTGGCAAGGACTTCCCAAAATATGGCGCGTCGGTTTCAATCCCGTCTGGACGCAAACGGTGGCCACTTCCAGCACATGTTATGATGTCGTTACATTTCTTACACAATGCGGTAATTCCGCTTCAAATTTCGTTGCAATATCCTCATTAGTGGTAAAATTATTAAAGAAATGTTGGGTTCGGTAGCGAGTGGGACACACTGTATATGTTATGCATCTAATTTATGCATGCAATGTTGAACATATCAAAGTGTTTTTTTATATTTATTTCGCGGGAAATCTCGAAGGCCGCACTGAAGAAAATGGTTATTTTTCCACGGCTGAAGAAAATGTAATGTCCTGCAGCAGGTTTAGACACAGTCCGGACTCATAAACAAAGGTTATGCAGTCCACGTTGTGCCTGATGGCATGTGCCAGAAAGGAGGGTAAACTCACACACACACACACATCCAATTGCTAAAATTTGTGGCACAATGACCTTCATCTCTACGCGTCATTTACACCTGTGTGAGCAGTCATTAAGCTATGTGGAAATTTTGTCTGTTAAAATTTCGAATTTATAATACATTTTTGAGTATTTGACAACAGGAAAGGAAGTGTTTCGGATTAAGAAGCGCGTTCTGTCTGTAACGAGAAAATTCCTGATTCACAGAGGGTACATAAATCTCATAATACTCTTTGCAGAATTACAATACTGTACTTGCTACAAATTGAACGTGTGGTTCTGATGTTGGAAATCATTTTTACAAATAAAGACGCTCAAGTTATATGGTCTAAAATGATGTTTGTGTGTGTGCAGTTGCAATCAATTAGAGGCTTGGGAAACCGCATGGTAAGGAATGGAGTTTTCTTCAGGAGCTAATAGTCGCTAAACTGGTAAATAAATTCTCTGCTTATTGTGCAAAACGAAGTTTGTTGCCGTTTTTATAAGAGCCTGCCATTGGCGGGTTTTCAGTCCACACTGTCACATTTAGTTTATCTAAGATCCACCTTAATATGGTCCCTCTCTCTATGCAATTCTATGTGAGAAATCAATTTATTTTAGCGTTTTACAGCCAAATTTTTGTATGATCCTGTCGCGTACTCTAAGTGGTATGTGCTCTGCGACCTCATTTATCTCTATTTGCCTTTTATTTTTTTTTCGTAGTGCAACAGTCTCTAGTGAGCCAGGACCTCCTCATTATCGAGGCTTCAGGTTACACTCAGGCACACCTACTTGGTAAGACTCTTCTGGTCGAGTGATCAACCCGACACACAGACCCCTTCCTGACGACACATAACACTAACGAGAGTCAGACCTCACCTGGATTCAAACCAGCAATCCCAGCAAGCAAGCGGGCCATGGATCGGGCTCTGTATTTGCTTACTGTAATAACATTCAGCGAGAGTACAAGTTATGCAGCTTCTCGTTTCTTAATGTTCTCTTATCAATACCTGTACCTTAGAACGACGTGGTCTCATCACCACCCTGTTTGCAGCCCTGTCAATGTTTGCCTGTTTCATTAAGGTGAGAATTTAAATTTCGCGCTACTTGCAAACAACAGGTACAGTTGTAGTTCTCCCTGTTTTACTCTTGACCTATTTACGCGCTTCCACAAAGCAGGTGCGAAAATTGGTTCTTAGCTTCGTCGTATCCCTCCATATTCCGTTGGCATTAAACGCGGCGATTGACACCCGTCGGAGTTTTGCGGAATTTCGTTCTTGGGATTTGTACTAAAATTTGTCTACAAATTCTGACTTCGGTTAAGATTCGACAAAAATAACGGAGGTTGTTGGTATGGAGCCCTGCGTTTGTTCTGATCTCTCGCCTCAGGTCGACTCTTCTATATGCAGTTTGCGCTGAGCCCGAATAAAGGGTTCTTATAACTGAAACACAATTTTAAACAGAGGCCGAAGAAATAGTTAAACATAGAACATTGAACATGATAAGCACTGAATATTGACTATCAGCATTTAAGAACTATCGATAGTGAGTCTCCCAACTTGCGATATTTCGACGATGATTGATTGTAAATCTGACGTCAAGATACGAAGAAATCTTACAGCCAGTGTTAAAGTAATTACTTGTCTTTTGAAAAGTGACATCTAAGGAGACAAACAGCGCGACCGGACTGGAAGGGTTATTCTCAGTGGTTATATCCTAACGCGTTAGATAAGAGACGAGAAAAATATGCTGTTGGAACGGAGTGCTAGGGAATATTCCCCGAATTATGGTGGCTATTAATTTATGAATTAGTACGTTTCTATATGTTAGTATATTTCGCCAAATTTTCGCAGAGTTTGTTAGCTATCTTTCGTCTTGGTGATAGGAATTTTGTACACTTCCTGGGCTTATTTACTTATTGGAGTTTAATGGAGCTTCTGTAATTTTCTGGCACTTACGTGTTCTTCCCGCGAAATTTAAGCACACAAATTCCATCAATCCGGTGGATTTTTTTGCTTTGAATCTTAACAGTCTATTTTAAAGCAAAAGTTACAAAGAAATGACGACAATGCATATGATCATACTGCTGAAATTTTTGGACACTTCGTAAGATTGTTTTAAAACCGTCTATACCACCGGGTGTAGACACCTATGAGACTGTCGTTATATGTCACAATATGTTACACACTGCCTCAAGATTAAAAATTCTGCAGCATTTATTTGTAAATACTATATATTTGGTGTGACATATTTTTTTCATTTTGGTTACTTTTGTAAGACCAATGGTTCAAATGATATTCTTGCTTAAAAATTAAAATATCTGTATCTGCGCTGTGATTTGAATACTTATGTGAAGAGACAACGGTGTTAAATGACCTCAAATCAATAAACATAACTGAGGATAATTTACCTTTATCTCTGATACGTATTAACGTGTTGGTAGTAACTGCAGCCTGCCGCGTAGCTAACAATTACGTGTGCCAACTAGGGAGGGCCCTTGAGGGTTCTAGAACATTAATCACAACACCAGTTAAATCTGCCGTAGGTTGGAATCTTTAGACTTGAGTAGTTGTTGATGTGAGGCCGCTGTCAGTGACCACCCGGATAGAGAAAACTTAACAGAGTGACAAAAGAAAGGTGCCCACGGCTGACAGACACACCGAGTCCCATTTAAGACGAATATTTCTGCTTGGAAATTACCGCCTCTGGGAAGAAGCACCCAACTTGCCGCCTATATTGAACACCAATCGAACGTGCAACACGGAAGCTTTCGAGTATTCGTAAATTATTGGTTTAAGAGGCATTTGAATTTATATTTTTCTATCAACAAGCTAACGTAATGTTATAACAACGAATATGTAACGTCTCCTATACCTCGTTCTTTGGCTGAGTGCTGATTCTAGTTATTACTTCTGGGTCTAAAATTAATTCCAAGATGCTTGAATAACACATTGTAGTCATTTGAATACTAGTCGACGGTTCCTTTCAAATTAAACCCAAGTTGCAGTTGTGTTGCGTACATAAAATATTACACAGCTAGAAATGTAACCAGCAATGATATAATGATGTTGTTCGTATTGGGGTCATACACGAAATGATAATTTTGCCTGCTCTTTTGCATTAGTAGCCTATTACTCTGTGGGAAAGACATAAATTATAGTATTTGAAAACAAGACATACAAGGTAATGCCTGGACCTCTGGAGGATGAATTTACAAACGTATTATTATTAGACGTAATTAATAAATGATTTAAAAGGCCTGAATATGACTAATTACTTCAGACGTATTAAAGACGGTGGTCATAAAACACGCGGAATAAAGTGAAAGTGTGCAGGAACAAATTTAATTGGAGGGTTTTTGTACATGGTTGATGACTGCATACTTATTCGTGTCCTAAATAAGGCATCAGAAACTATACCGAATATCTGCAGTTTGTTTCATGGAACGCCTGATTCCATCATATTTTAAACCGTGTTTGTTTTCGTGTAGAATCCACGGTGTTCTAAGATATGTTGAAATTCAGTTCCACAGTGTCTGTCTGCGAGCCCTGTTGATTTCATGGCGTTCGTTTATTATACGTTAAGACTAGTGATTCCCATGATGGTGACCTAGAAATTTGCTTTTGAAAGTGACCTCATGTAGTCTGGTACAGCCATAACAACATTCATCACGTAACGTAATGGCGGATGCGTCATGTTCCTATGAAATGACGGTAAACGTTTAGAAGACTGCAAGACTTCACTTCCCCGAAGACAGTCGTCCTCAAAATATAGGCCATAAACGTGCCATGATGTAATCAAATGTCATCCATTTAGTCCTTACAGAGTAAACACATCACATCAACTGATGTTACTGACACTCACTGATACGGGCACAGATATTGACACTCACAGGCACTGACACTGACCGATACTGACACCGACGCTGAAAATCATTATTAACAGACACTGATGTGGACATCGACATTGAGATTGACACTTTCTGATGTTGACATTGGCACTAACTGATACTGATCCACTCAATGATACTATTTCCTCTTTGCCGTTTTGAAAATTTGAAAAATGTGTATATCTTAAAACTTTTTAAATTCAGCGTATGAAAACGATTCTTTTTGCCGTAATTTTATGAGGTTCTACATATTAGTACTCTTATAGGAAATCATTTGTCATAATATTTGCAGCAAGAGTAATATAAATATTTGTGTTTTTTACACATAGTAGGACCATGGATGCCTACGTTTGTAGTGTTGTTTATGGTTATCTACACAGTGTACTTCTTCGTGCTATTTACTTCTTATTGTTAATTTTGCGGAATTATTAATAGTTGTATTATCTGGAGATGACTGCACTTGTATCCTGAATTTCAGTACACTGGGCGAGGTACGTCGACATTAAAGTAATTTTGTTAGAGTTAAATGTTGATGACTTGTTGTCAAGTTCGAATTTATCATTACGCGAAGTGCTGTCTGTCATTGTGGCTGCCAGCCACTCAACTGTAACACCACAGTCTGTCAGCTGTCTCAGTAAGAACTCGCACCGCCTCCTCCCTTTCCCCAGGTTGCTGATGACGTCTCCCTCAGCAGCAACTAAGGGAGCGCCTTGCGGAGATGAGCGGGTTTGCAATTGACACAGTTGATTGTGTCTGAAATAAACGGATATTAACAACACTGACAGCCGCGAAAATTTTCAGTTTTTTCCTTTTAAGCGGATAGATTTACAAGGGAACATTTATTATGACATCAGCGATGTGTATTGATTGCTCGTGTCTTGTTTTTGTTTTCAACTGCCTTGCAAAGTTATGTTAATGAAAACTTAATTGGGTTCAGTTTTCAGACACGTTAATTTTACTCTCTTATTCCCATTCAATTAACATACAGTGCCTTTTCACTCGACTTTATTTGTTCCTTTCTTTTTTCAGTTTCCTGACTCTAAGGGTATAAAATAATTGTCCTGTTCTGGAGAGGTATTTTACCTTCTAATTGTATGCTATTCATACCGTACATTGTCTCGGTACAATATGTTAACCAACAAAATACACCAATTTAAATACAACAAAACACAAATCATAAACACAATTCATGTTATGTGCCAACTCCCACATGCTTAGGCACCAAGTTGCGATCCTCCGGGAGTTTAACAACAAAACAAGGCCGTAAGTCCAGCACGTAATTTACGTGCTGGACGCCCCCACTTTCATAATTAAAATTAAAAATTTCAAGTATCTTAAATGTTCAAATTCTAAATTACACATGATAACAAGCATCATACAAGTCCATATTGCTGTAACAACAATAACTTAGTGTAGTGAGTCCCTTCTGTTACAGGTTCGTTGTTGGTTATATTATCTGGGCTGTGTTTACAAACTTCTTATACAATACCTGATCCAGAGGGATCTCGTCCTATAAAATTATCAATATTCGATCACTGATTGAATATTTATTATTGAACACTGTGTCTTCTGTGTTGTACAAACAGCTTCGCTATATAAACTGTACATTACAGTTAGTCTTCTAATGGTTAATGAAATAAAGCGTGAGGCACTGAACTTCATTAAACTGAAAGCGGAAATAAACATTCTGATTAATACAGAGGAGGATTTTTTTTTGGGGGGGGGGGTTCCTTCCTAGTTCTACAAATTTAGATGTAACGACGTAACCTGAATATTTACCACTCAAATTTTTAAAATTTCCTGAATAACTCTTTGAAAGAAATAAAAAGAATATACACGACTGATGCTTTGACGATAACCAAGTTTTTGTACATCCGGTCTTAAGTCTCTATTCTATTTACATTAGCTGCGAGCGCACTCTGTATCAATTATTTAATTACAAACGTCCTTTCAGAAACTAAGTCCCACAGGCTTTGTATCTTATCTTCATAAATGATACGTCTTATGCTGAGGTTCATACAAGGGGGAATATTTTCAAAGCCAGCGTTTTTCTCCCGCCTTTTCTTGTTCAAAAGGATGAGTTACGCGGGTTACAGTTTCTTTTGTCTGCTAATAATAAGATCGGTAACCAGCCAACAACCACTTGAGACAAGTACTGTAGCTATGTATTCTTTTCACGTCATCTGCAACATCAACCTACTTTTATATAATAAAAAATGATGTCGACCCTACAAAAAGCATTCCCTAAGTGAAAAAGAAATTTCTACACCGGTCTTTCTTACTGTGTAATACAAAAATGACGTACGTGACGGGATGCTTGCACTGACAGTAAAGTTTCAAATTACATTTCATAGTAAACTTGCTGTGTTCGAAGTTCATTTTATTAAATATTTTTCTGTGTTAAGGAAAAATCCGATAATGTGATATTTTACATATATCTCGTTCTGCGGCACGAATCTGGCCCAATTTTCTGTAAGGTTTAATAGCAGCCAGTAGGGGCTGCAGCTGAATGTTCACATTGAAGCAGATTAAATATTACATTGCATAGCCTTAATTTAGAATATTGGGGCCGTCGAAATCAAGTCCCTTTCTCTTGCAGCTGATTTTAATCTAATGCTGCTTATCCGGGTTTGTTAGAAATAACGTATGTGTGCCTGTTTAATTCGAAGAATTCCGATGGACCAAATCAGTGAGTTCAGGTGACGGTGCATCGTGATAAATTCTTATAACAAACCAACTAGATGCACTAATTTCTCAAATTTATTTTCGGAATAAAACTCTACATGTTTCGGACAGTTCCTCTGTCCATCATCAGGAGTTTTTCACTGTACACACAGTAATGGTATATGTCATACAGGTTTGTTGTGTGTACAGTGAAAAACTTCCAGAAATAAATTAGAGAAATTAGTGCACATGGTTTGTTTTATTATAAGAAGCGTCTGTCAATCAACTATCAATTAGCCGCTTTAAGAACGCAAACTAAAAACTCCTGTGCGTTGTATAATAATGAGATAAAATATTAGTTTTAACATGGGCATATTCTACCAATTTGTATTTTATAACGAAGCCTCTTAATAAATAAATAAATACGACCTGCATAAATATATTTGCCTATAACAAGCAGTTTTCCTTGCAACGCCGACATCTTCTGTGATAAGAGTACTGCTATATTGTACATGCATATTCCATATGCTTTGAGTAAATCCACACTTTATAAATTCCTGATCCATATATAGCTGCCTGTGTAACCTGCCATGAAGACATAGAAAGGCAGTAGAGTTAGGGGTCTATTCGTTCTTTAGCCTCGGCGCTAGATGAGGGTGGGTAATTAACGCCACGCCCCTGTCGCTTTTCTCCCTCTATTGCATAATAGGCTGGATGGGCTACAGGGTTGGTGTGGACGGGTGCGGAAATATTCGCCCCCCCCCCCAAAAGGATTTCGATCCCCGGACCGTCCAGCCGGTAGCGACTTACCATAACAACTGCGCTATCCCGGCCCACAATTCCCGCTACATATGTACAGTTTTATTGCCTTTGTAACTTCTGCCTTCTTATCTTCTTCCTACCGTCCTTCCGGCAGCAGTGGAGTAAATCGACAGCACTGTGAACTTATCTCATTACAGTCTTAATTAATTCTCCTGAAACTTTCCTTTGTTAAAAAATTCTAAGAATCACATTCGAAAGAATCGTAAAAAGGTATGAATACATAGCTGCTCTCTAGTAGAACGCTTTCCATTAAGCCTCATTTTTTTCTTCACCTGTTGCAGCTAAACATTTTCCTTTTACGAGAGGTTTTATTACTTTCGCTTTCACACTTTTTTGCGGAACAGATTTTTTTCCATAATAGATTTTTCCGTTTAATACAGATTTGTCCTACAGCTGTTGTGATTTTAAGTTAAATAAATGTACTACGTGTCACTTTTATTATACAGAGGATCACAGCATATTACAACAGCTTCAATGAAGTTTCTTGTAGTTGTGCTTTGAAATTCCAGTGGAGCGAATAATTACAGTAATTAAAACGTATGTAATGGAACAGCATGCAATTCAATTACCACAAGGAATGGCGGAAGAAAATAAGTTAACAAAAAATATGTATTCGAATTACTTTGTTATGGAAGTACGGAATGATTACATGCCACAAGCAAACATTACCACAAATACGGGAGCTTAGATAATGCAGGCAATTTGTTCTTTGTGTCACAGTCGTGTCATGTCGGGTCTGACTGAGGATCTGCCACGCAGAACCTGGCTTGGTTGGACTCCATCAAACTCTACTGAGCTCCGTGTGTTTATTTTCATCTCCAAAGCTTCGTGTTCATATTATTTTACGACCATTCAAATTTTTTTTTAGTATTAAATATAATGTTGGTTTTTTAAAGTAGAGTTAAGTTGTTCCTTTTCGAGCCGTGAAGGCAAACGGGGCGTGAAGACAGAGCTCCACTCATTCTTAACCTTGTCACTAGATGAGTTTGATTGGTCAGCCCCACGTCTTGGCCGCTTTGTCTCCGATGAACCAGACCCCAGTACCTAATGAATAGGAGGCTGTCTGGACATCAGGTTTGGTCTAGACATTTTGGAGATGGCAGAAATCTTTGTCCTCTGCCGCGAATTGAACCACGATTTCTAGGTTGCACAGTACTGTTCCTAGACTTTGTACCGACTGCACTAATACTGCTGCTATGCAGGCAGGTGAACAGTAGATAATATAAAGTGTGAGTCACTCGTATCAGTGTAAGCATAATAGGAGTATACAGTATACAGTATACAGTATTCAAAGCCATAGACGAGTGTTGCCCACGGAATATCCGGACAGATTTTCTTGTTGGAATTATCTGAAAAGTACTCTATGGTATCCAGTTGTTCGTATTTATGAGATTTTCACGTTAACTCCGTGGAACAGACTATTCTTGAGCAGCTGATATTTACTAAGTTGATCCAGAAATTTTGTGACCCTTATGCAACCCAGAAGTCATTGTCGTTTTCAAAACACCCGGTCACTGGTTCGTAGCCTCGCCTAGTTCGCAATAGCGTGACCTATTTTTGTAAGGTCCTTTGTAGTGTTATCTTCCTGCCTACATGTGGGTGTGCAAAGGTCCCTCGTCTCTTCAGATTTCCCATCCAAATCTTCATAAGTATGTTTCTTCAGTTTCATGTAGCCCACGTTCCCAATCAGCCTCATTCTCTTTAATTTGTTCATCCAAATATTTTTTTGAACTGTACAATTTGTGGTTGTCGTCTTCATGCAGTTTCTACCAGCCTCTTTTTTTACTTTCTCCTTCCTTTCCCCTTAGTATTCTCCTCAAGCACTCTTTTTCAGAAACCCACATCTCGTAATGTGAGAGTCTGAATTTTTTAACTATTTGTCAGGTCGTCTGAATGACTCCATAAGAAGTTGATTTTTATTGGTCACTTCACACATTAAATTTTATCTTCGATAATTTCATCCCTGACCGTATCCACTCACTCAGACTGTGTTTCAGTTTCTTACGCTAGCGACTGTTCGGAATTACCTTCGGTTTAAGTAATTTTTCAAGAAGACTTCAAGAGACATTCGTTTTCATATATATAGGTTTAGACTTCACTGCTTTGGATATTTATAAACAGTTTTGTATGTGAATATTAAAATAATGTCCATCCACTTTAAATACTCCATAACAGTGATTCTTTATTGTTATAATTAAACTTATTAAATCCAGGACTGTCACGGCAAAAGCAGGATTCAGTAAGAAAAATACTTTTTTCACCAGCAAACCGGACTTAAATTTTACGAACAAGCTAGTAAATTCTACATTTGGAGCATAGCTTTGTATGGTACTGAATCTTGGACACTTAGGGAAGTTGATCGATAATACCTGGAACGTTTTGAAATGTGATGCTGGAGAAGGATGGAGATGACTAGCTGGACAGGAAGAAGAATTACATAGAGCCAAGGAGGAGAAGATTATCCTAAAAACAAAGAGAAGGAAGGAAGGCTAACTGGATTGGTCACATCTTGCGTAGGAACTGCCTTCTTAGACACATAATTAAAGGAAATATACAAGGAAAGATGGAAGCGGCAGGAAGACGAGGAAGAAGATGTAAGCAGCTACTCAATGACCTTAAGGAAAAGAGAGGACACTGGAAACTGAAAGAGGCAGCACCAGATCGCACTATCTAGAGAACTCGCTGTGGAAGAGGGTATGGAGGTTTGGTAAAGCAGAGTACAGAAAGAATTGACACTACTCGTACATTATAAATATGCTTATGTTGTATATTGATGTTAATTAACTACATGTCATAAAATATACTCTTAACAGTATACATTTTTCTGGGATACACATATCTAATAATAACCATTTTAAAATTGTGCAAATTATGACAATAACCAGGAAGTCATCACACACCTTGCAACATAATTCTTTGAAAAAAATTTCTCACACTCTTAAGCATAGCGTGTACTTATTGTATGCTGAAGTTTTAAATAAGCCATAAATGTACTTAGGCTGCTTTTCAGATAAATCGCGCATTGGAATTAGCTGGATGAAACGCAAACGCCTCATCCCTGCACCATATGTTAGCCAAAGCTTCGTAGCCATGTTGTGGGTTAAGTAGTGCTGTTGAAGTAAGAACTATCAACTTGTCCTCTTAACAACAATATTTCTATACCTGTATGTGTACAAGATGGGGGGAATCCCTCTTCAACTGTTTCGCTTAATGCTGAAAAAAAAGAGGTCATGTAGGATAGAGTTTGTTCACAATGTTCTTATTCAGGTAGGCGAAACTGAATCCTTAACTTTCTAATATGAACAGCAGAATCTGAAATATAGACTATTCGCCTTAAAAATGGTTAATTTGAAATAACTGTCGAATGATTTTAATTGAATTTGCCAGAAACGACAGAAATTAAGTAAAAGTAGTATGGCAATATATGTGCGTGGCACTCACCGTCAAAACTGTAAGTGCCACGCACATATATTGCCATACTAATTGTATATCACACAACGGGGATGACGCACATAAAGTAAAAGTAGCTTCTCGAATACAAACTGCATTAGAATTTTAATTTACATTACTGAGTTTTGTTTAAGCCGCTGTTTAAAAAAAGGCCTATAATAGCAATACGCGACTCCGTCATTACTAACAAAGAAGACAGGCTGGAAACCCACGATAAAACCTGCATGGATCACGTTTTCAAATTCAATGCGTTCGACTTTATGCTAAGATATACACAAGGATGTTTAGCAGACAATACAATTAGGCCGAAATAGATTCCTTAATTAGTAACTGGGTTTCATATTTTGGAGACCCCTATTTCTATCACTTACTCTAAGCGAACAGACTGAGACAGGCCACGGCATTTGCGTGTAAAATTCATTTCAATTCATATTTCGTAATTCGGGAAGCCAGCCACTGAAGGACGTTGTTAAATAATCCAAGAATCCGTCAGTGAAAGAATTGAAGCTTTTCACCTAACCAGGCACAAGTTACTCTTATGAAGGGCCGGATGTGGGACTTGGCGAAAACAAAACCGTAAGAGACGTTGAAAGATGTAAAACTGATAGTTTAGGATTACGGTTTGTTCCTTCAAGTATTTATGGCTGAAAATCCAGGTTTTGGAAAACCATTGTTAATGACAAGGAGGTTTAAATCACTAAGTATGGCGATGAAACTATGAACCGAAATATGGTAGCAGAGATATTTCTTTGCTCGATTATGTCTAAACCGGATCTGGAGCGTTGCCATCTTCATTTCCGATGCACATTGGAGTAAAAGAACCCCAGTGTGCATTGGATAGGAGGGTGGATAAGGCGAGCGACCAGGGCGTGAAGGATACCACACCATCTAGTGCAGGGGTCAAAATGTACGAAGGTGTGCGTGCATTCCCCGTATAGGCCTGTGTTTATGAGACAGTTCTTAACGAAACACGAATAAGATACTGCATTTATTTTAATTTCGATATTTCTACTACTACTACTACTACTACTACTACTACTGCTACTGCTACTACTACTACTACGGATATTATTTTTACCACTATTGATACTACTACTACTGTGATACTACTACTACTACTACTACGGATATTACTACTACTAACATTGATACTACTACTACTACTGTTACTACTGCCGGGGGTTAAAGGCGGCCGTTGAGTAGAAGTGACAACCTTGCCACCTTCATGTCCCGATTGTCTACACCTTCTGGAAGCCTCAACCACCTGGAGCCCTAAAGACCTGTCTAGGCGTCTGTAGGGATAGCTTTACATTTATCTACAAGATCCATTAAAACTAAACTAAACTCCGTGGCCTTAGTCCGCACGCGAACTATACCGACAGAGCGGCCGCCGCCGGTCGGCGAAGTTAGTGCCAACTTTTGCGGATAGAGGGGTGTCACGTGGTCAGC
>Ga0131853_10017351_pt1 | contig 13107 bp, 6 predicted proteins | sample TergutLab28metaG_FD_92764 | JGI IMG/M metagenome (GOLD analysis project Ga0131853, IMG submission 92764) | Labiotermes labralis P1 segment gut microbial communities from Petit-Saut dam, French Guiana - Lab288 P1 (version 2) (version 2) | ecosystem: Host-associated > Arthropoda: Insects >...
AACTTGATGCACAAAATTTGTTTCACAATAAGTTTTATTTCATGTCTCTACATGTTTCGAGCACATGTGCTCATCATCAGGAGGTCAAAATTGCATTACACAGCCTTTGGTATCATCACACCTGTAGGTGTGATGATACCAAAGGTTAAATACTGAGATAAATATACTGAGATGCACGGTCAATATAACGTCAAAATTCATAACAGTAACTTACACAATTTTATTAGACGTTATTAATAACTGAGATATAAATTTTACAATTAAACCAGTACATGTTGCAATGTCAGATGTCTTACAGTACTTAGTGGCTTATCACGTTTAAATGTAGATAGAGAACACACAAATCCTGCATAAATAATAATTCTTTTAACTTTTTTGATCAGAAGCATCACGATGTGCCCATAAACGTTATGTAATATTAAATAATGTACGTTAGCACAACTACTTTATTACACAAGGTAATTATATAGGCTACATGCTTCGACTATTGATCAGTCATCTTCAGGCCTATTTTGTCAATTGAGTCACAAGATGCTATGCACACATTGGGGATCTCATCGTGTTTACATTAATGGAAATACATAAAAATTAAATCATTTGTCTCAAAGGTGTGACGTGCAAATTGTGTTTACAGCAGTAGGATACATAAAATTGGATCACTTGTCTCGTGAAATGTGTTATAAAAATTGTGCAATAAAAAGTTAAAATATGTAAAATTCTTAAAACGGTATATTGGTGTTCATTAGTTAGCAAATACGAGTATAAGTCCCATTACCGTCTGGTTGTTTTTGGAGCTATGTGATTCTATTTACTGGTGACGTCGGAGTACGTCTTTATTTCTGCTTCGTAGGAGTGGGCGTGTTATCATGTGACCTCATGCGATGAAATTGTCTTGTAGAACTGTGGACAGTATTGTCTGGTAAGGAACGCTGTTTGTTCTTATTGTTATGTTGTAAGGGACGAATAAATGGGCCAAGTTTACATATATCGGTAAAAGAAACAAGACAAATCAAAACCATTTTCAGAAATACAAACGTAAAAGTGACCTTTATGACTAAAAAACTTAGAAAAACTCCTAAAACCACAAAATAACCCACAGCCCGACAAATATGAGAAAAATGGAGTTTACCAACTTGAGTGTCTCACATGCCACAATATATCCACAGGTCAGACCGGCCGTCCTTTCCATATAAGGTTCAGCGAATGTTATAACGATTTTAAATAGGCAAACAACATATCTACGTTTGCCGAACATCTCATTAACGAAGGCCACACTTTTGGCCCAATGAACAACATAATGAACACAATTCACTTCGTGAGGAAAGGAAAAATGTTAGATACCCTCGAGAAATTTTACATTTGCAGAGAGACCAAAAACAGAAACCAAATAAACAATAGACTTACTGTTCAGAGTAATCAGATATTTGAAACATTACTGCAACATTCACTTCACAGAGGGCAACACCTACGAATGCAGTAAGTACACCAACACTCAGTCACCCCCAAAGGCAGTACGTCGGAGAAGCCGTCCAAAATATGTACAGTGAATATAATACCTAGAACAACATAGCTATAGAACGATACATTATACAGTGGTTAATATTCAGTGCAAACGTATGGACATCTACGCTGCAGACTACATCTGGTTGTAATGACTCCATAAACAGCGGAACCAAAACTCAACACTTGTAAGTCTTTCTGTAATTTATTCAACAGAACTTTATTTCAAATACCATACAGCAAAAAGCTAATATCGGTTTCCATTTCTGTTCTTTAGACGTCAGGAGACAAACCTTAACGGGAAGCTTATTCGTCCCTTACAACATAACAATAGGAACAAACAGCGTTCCTTACCAGACAATACTGTCCACAGTTCTACAAGACAATTTCATCGCATGAGGTCACATGATAACACGCCCACTCCTACGGAGCAGAAATAAAGACGTACTCCGACGTCACCAGTAAATAGAATCACATAGCTCCAAAAACAACCAGACGGTAACGGGACTTATATTTGTTAACTAATGAACACCAATATACCGTTTTAAGAATTTTACATATTTTAACTTTTTATTGCACAATTTGTATAACATATTTTTCGAGACAAGTGATCCAATTTTATGTATCCTACTGCTGTAAACACAATTTGCACGTCACACCTGTGAGACAAATGATTTAATTTTTATGTATTTCCATTAATGTAAACACGATGGGATCCCCAATGTGTGCATAGCATCTTGTGACTCAATTGACAAAATAGGCCTGAAGATGACTGAACAATAGTCGAAACATGTAGCCTATATAATTACCTTGTGTAATAACGTAATTGTGTTGACGTAATTTTTTAATATTATATTAAATTCTTTTAAAGTTTTAATATTTTAAACGACCTAATCCACTTTTTTTATATCATTACACAGAATCTGTCTTTACAACATTTATTTCTTTAATTTTAAAACTGAGTCCTCGGCTATCAGTACTATGCAATAAAACTGTATACCAGACATGTATAAATTTTGTATTAGCCTTTTAAAGACGAAACGTAATCTGCTTTGTATAAGGAATCAGCCCGTACCGCGCTGTAAACACTTTCCACCACGGTTATAAAAGCAGTCAGTTAATGATGTATACAGCAAAGGTCACTGTCTGTGCTGAGATCCGTACAAAACACTCAACGCAAAGCGAGCACCATGTAGAATTTTTGAATGTTAAACCTGGTGGAACGTAAAGAAACCGCTAGACACTAAAAGGTTAATGGTCTGAAGATGACTGAATGAGGTCGAAACATTTTACCAGAATAAAGTATATAACATATATTAGTTGTGTTTGATGGTACTGAAATCGTTCTTGGTTGAAATTAACACAACGTGATAATGAAACTAAAATTCACGGAAGGCAAAGTGGTGCAGGAGCTTAAGTGACAACGTTAATTGGTACACCTACAATTGAGTATTTCATGATATTACTGCTGTACATTATATGGAACGAAGTGGCTTACAGTAACTATAAATAATAAAAATAATGTAACTTACATATAAAAATTTAGCTGCTGCTTTATACTGTGTGACCATTACACAAAGCAGTCAGGTAATATCTATAACATGAATTGCGTGGATAAAATGCAACAGCAAAATGCAGAGATTTTGAGTGTGAAATTTGGTGGCACATACAGCAAACTCTACAATTTGGTGGCACATACAGCAAACTCTACAATTTGGTTGCACATACAGCAAACTCTACAGTTTGGTGGCACATACAGCAAACTCTATAATTTGGTGGCACATACAGCAAACTCTATAATTTGGTGGCACATACAGCAAACTCTACAATTTGGTGGCACATACAGCAAACTCTACAATTTGGTTGCACATACAGCAAACTCTACAGTTTGGTGGCACATACAGCAAACTCTAGAGTTTGGTGGCACATACAGCAAACTCTATAATTTGGTGGCACCTACAGCAAACTCTATAATTTGGTGGCACATACAGCAAACTCTACAATTTGGTGGCACATACAGCAAACTCTACAGTTTGGTGGCACATACAGCAAACTCTACAGTTTAGTGGCACATATAGCAAACTCTATAATTTGGTGGCACATACAGCAAACTCTATAATTTGGTGGCACATACAGCAAACTCTACAGTTTGGTGGCACATACAGCAAACTCTACAGTTTAGTGGCACATATAGCAAACTCTTCAGTTTGGTGGCATATACAGCAAACTCTACAGTTTGGTGGCACATACAGCAAACTTTGTAATTTGGTGACACATACAGCAAACTCTACAATTTAAATAGTTAACGCCTAACTAAATGGTTGGTTAGTATAGGAATGCACAAATGTCGGGCGCCATGTCTCGCAGGCAACTGAGTCCACAAGATGGCGCCTAATGTTTCCGGGTTCTCAGTAAGGAGAATGCTTCATGCTGTGGGTACACGTCTTAGTAAGTGAAGGAACACTCGTTGTTGTTACGGTCCAGATACTTATATGATAGAACAGAGAATGGGGAAGGAAACTGGCTTGGAATCCACCCTTTTCATTTGCTTTGCAAAATTAACAATTATCAGTGTTTTCCTTCTTAAAACAAACAGCTTCTACCATTACTGGTATAATGTACGAATACACGCATAAGAGGGAGCGGAGGAGAGGAATTTTTGAAATGATGATACAAATTTAAGATGTAACCGTCGAATTACTGTTATACGTACAAGTGGGACTACTGGTATGTAAGGGCATACGCACCCCCCTACACACCCTCCCCCCCCACACACACACACACATATGAAATAAAGACTTCTTTCTTTTGCTTATATATCTCTGTCGGAAGTGACGAATTCCATATCCGTCTATTGTATTTCCCGCTATTTGTGCGCAGCCACTATCCGGCGAATTAGATTTCAAGTAACGCAGTTTCGGACTTAAAAGTAAACGGCGCACTGAATTTTTCCTTGCGACAATGAGGGCACAAAAAAAGGAGAAGGTGGTGGGCGATAGGACAGGTGACGGGGCGGCCATGCCGCGTCCGGTCAGATTCCATTGTGTTAGCGTTTGTATTTATGCTAGCTCTCTTCTTATGTAGATATATAGCTGAAGATACAATACTCAGTTCCGACTAGAGCCGGACCTTCCGGCATAGGACCAGTGCGTTAGGTCGGTTAGTGTCTATACTGGTAAATGGCGACTGGAGTGAACGGGTTTGAAGTTCAGCACAAGGCCCTGGGCTTCTAAATCACAAAGACACTGTCAGAGGGCGGGCAAGCATCTGAAGGGACTCGCAACACAACTCATATACTGTGAGTTGAGCATTTATGCTAGTCTTATAGAGGCGTGTTGAGGAACTTTTATGATTGGTGGACTTGTAGCGATCGACACGAATAATCAACAGAATAAATTACAAGGAAAAAACCATAAGACAGAGAAACTATTACTATTACTTACTTCATGGTGCAGAGTCCTTCTTGAGAAACTAACTGGTTTGCAGCTAGTCAAGAAATTCCCCGCATTTCACGGAACCCGAAGGTTCATTACCGCACTCACAAGCGTCCGCCACATGTCTATATCCTGGGCCAGCCCAATCCATCTACGCCCAGGTCTCCCCAGTGGTCTCTTTCCCTCGGGTTTTCCCACCAAGACCCTATATACCCCCCTCTCCTCACCCATACGCGTCACATGCCCAGACCGTCTCATTCTTCACGATTTTATCACCCGCACTATATTGGGTGAGGAGTACAAATCATTTAGCTCCTCGTTATGCAATCTCCTCCATTCCCCCGTCACTCGTCCCTCCTAGGTCCAAATATTCTCCTCAACATCATGTTCTATTACTTAACATAAATGGAGCAAAAACATTTGAATATTTTAAACAAAGTAAATGTGCCTTTTGTGCACATTTGTTCACATCGCAAGTAGACGAAAGGTCTCAAATATTTGAATTCTCTTTTTGTTCCACGTGCACATTTAGCAGGTTTTTATGAGCTTTTTTGAGTTCATTCACGCCAAATTATGAGCCACACTGTATTAGTTTTATACCTCAATAAAGCCCGGTGCGACACTATATTAACATCCGTATATGGCCCGTTATTCGGGTATTAATGAACGGTAATGAATGCCCCTTTTCCCGACCAGTAAGGGCTTAGTGTCGCTCTTTCTCTCTCTGTCCCGTACTTCAATTTCCTGCTTCACCGTCTGACTTCAGGGGACGCAAACATTCGATCTACGGGCCAGATACAATAACATATATCCAATGTTACAGAGATTACGTTTGCTGGCATGTAATGCCGCTGTGTATGAACATTTCAAAGGAACGCACCTCCTCCAACTTTAGTGCGTAGGAATGATCCGGACAGATTCGAATCTGTTGGCGTTGGTTGGCACACCCTCCGCACGGGGGAATCTAGAAGACCACACTCTTAATCGTTTAACCTCTATCCTACCAGGACGCGTATTTATATTTCAGCCGTTGGTGTATGAAAAACGCGAGTTTTATTCGAACAGAGAAAGTTAAAATTTTTTAAATTAACGCTATTTTGTGGAAAATAAAACATAGATTATGCAATGCGCCTTAAACATTCTGTAAGTTTCTTTGTTTCCTAAATATAAAAAATTAATTTCTAGGGATATTTTCCTACGTGCGTTCGTTTGTGTCAAAGCAGGTATTTAAAATGTTTGAAGTGCAGTAATGACTATAACAAACAGATCACCTACTGTAACATTAAGAGGATCTTCTTTTTTTCTCCCACAGACAGAATTTCCTGCTTTGTGCGATTTTTGTAGTAAGTAGATAGACTTATATCACGAAGAGCAAGGATTCGCAATGGATGATTTTATTTCTAGTGTTTTCTGTGAGATGGGAATTCAATATAAAAATACATTTTAGTTGAAATTAGAGGTAGGCATAGCAGAAGCAGCATCGGCCAAAGACTGGGAACATTCCAGCAAAGCGATGCTCGATGAATCAATTAGTAAACCAGTATCACACACAATAGTATATTTATTGTGTGCCCATAAGTTACATGTTTTGGCCGTACCGAAACACGATCACGTTGAACGTAAAAACTTAAGAAGCGGATATAATGCAAATACTATTTACGTATTTGACATTCATAGAGCCGCGCATTGTAATATGTTTCTATAAAAACAAACTAGATGCAGCAATGTCTAAAATTTATTTATTTTGGAATCACATTCTACATGTTTCGGACGGTCTTTCCGTCCATCATCAGGAGTTCAAAACTGTACATACATACATGATGGACGGAAAGACCGTCCGAAATATGTAGAGTGTGATTCCAAAATAAATAAATTTGAGATTTTGGTGCATCTAGTTGATTTTACTATAGAAATATCATTCACGTACTTCAGGTGAAGTACAGGCGGTATCATATGTGCATTTCTACTTTCTTGTTAAGTTGTTTGTTTACAGCTTGAAGAGTGTCCGGTAGAACCGAATATGTAGCTGACGGTTACATATAAACATTTAGCTGTGGTTCGTGGTGGATCATTCGTTAATTAGTAATTAATAAACAATAAATACTTAATAACAAAGAATCAATTAACTTGCATTAATTATTGATTGCTTAAAAATTAATAATTATTATTTACGTTTTTAACACAACGAGATGCCTTCTATGAAGTTAAGATAATGCGCTTTTTCCAACCCCCGAAAACAAAAGCGACTCTCACGTCCCCCTTGTTTTCTACTATAAGTTACGATTCTCTCTCTCTCTCTCTATCGTCGTTACAGGAGGAAAAACTGGCCTTTACAGAGATCCGAATTATGCAGTACGGGCCCCCCTCATGACCAGTTCATTTAACCCGTTCTCTTCGCTAACTTTGTCACACCAATGCATATTACACGCGCGGGCCTGGGATTGCACATAGATAGACTTATGTTACGGTATTTGAAATTCATTATTATTATTATTATTATTGCATAATTTTACATATTTAAATGTAAATTCATATTGCAAGGAAATCACGGAGGTGGTAAATAGAACAAAATTCTGAACAATAATCATCACACGCACGCACACACACACACACACACGTATATATGGGTTGGCAGTGTTTCCGTCAGTGACATGGCATCCCTCCACATATCCCCCACCTCCCCGTTATCTCAAGCATACCGCTTTCATAGGCATACGTGTAGGTACGTTCAAAGTACTAATTTTATACACAATTTACTTGCTGTCACATGACTACACTAAGCTGAATATTTATAATAATGTAAATTGGAAAGAAAAATTACAAGGTTTAAAATATAATAGGAAAGTTAACAGTACTCAAATCTGTGTCTTAATGAACAGTTTAATAGATAACACCAACAAATACACAAGTACTGAAAGGTAAACCTTCACATATAATCCAATAAAACTCCAAAATATTTCGATATTCTTCAGATCATCATCAGAGATTTTACATCAAACAAGAATATATAAAATAAAGCTGAATTACCATATTGTTTCAAATTTTATCCCTTAAAAATTGTGGACACGAATTTTATGATAACCACAATTTTTAAAGATTGAAATTGTAAAATATTTGGTAATTCACCTTTATTTTATATATGCTTGTTTGATGTGAATTTCCTGACGATTATCTGAAGAAGATCGAAACATATTGGAGTCCTAGTGGATTATATGTGCAATTGTACTTAGTAATACTTGTGCATTTGTTGGTGTTATCTATTAAAAAAAAGAAACAGGAAAATTGTTACCACACGATTTTAATTTCAGATTATCGTACAGACTGTGGTCACGAACAATGCTGGCTTTTCAGATCTGCCCCTCTATTAATAAAAATGTCTGTCCTGCCTTGTGATAATATTCATTCGTAGGTAACTGAAGTAATCAGCATAGACTAGAGTCTGAGATATACACATTCGTACTCTTCCGAGGACATTGTGGTTAGTACGACGAATGGTTCTTTTCCATATTTATCTACCAGCAACAGTTGCTTTACGATCAGCGGTGGGATGTTTGATTTAGTTTGAGACGAGTCCTCGCAAATGGCGGAATGACGAAGCGAAATTCTAATTTACCAAACGACTAAGTTCGCACTGCGGCAGGGTGAGGAGGCCGGCATCTGAACGATACGTTGGATAAATGAGAACTGGTGAACGAGACAGATCCACGAACGAAAGAAATAGCGGAATAGTAGAGACAGGAAGACGGAGATGAGAGCGGGCGGTTAGAGAGTTAAAACAAACAGCGAGCCACGCACCGAGAAGTCACTGTGATCGGTCAGGACCGCAGTACGAGCAGGATCGGCGCAGAACACACGTAAGTTGTCATGCAGGTAAGTATTACTATCTGTCAGCACCAGTGAAGATGAACTGCAAACTTCACACTGAAACAAAACAAGCGGCGCCCCTATTCCGCATTAGAGCGAATTTAATTCTAGTCATGTAGTTAATACAGAGTTCCGATTTTGTTTATTTTTAACCATTTCGACAAAAAATGTAAAATATTAAGACAAATTTTTGTACTACCAACCACGTACTGCACCACGTATAACTCAATAACTCTATGGAGAAGAGTCCTTCTTGAGAAGCTAACAGTTCCTGAGCTAGTCAAGAAACACCCAATATTTTATGGAACCCGAAGGTTCATTACCGCATTCACAACCAACCGCCACTTGTCTCCGTCCACACCCAGACCAATTCAATCCATGCCCTCAATCCAATTCTTGAAGATTAATTTTAATATTATCATCCCATCTATGCATAGGTCTTTCAAGTGGTCTCTTTCACTCGTGTTTCCCCACCAAATCCCTGTATGCACCTCTCCTCTCCCCCATAAGTGCTTAAACGTCCCGACTAGCTTATTCTTCTTTATTCGGTCGCCCGAGCAGTATTTGGTGAGAAGTAGCCCAAAATGTTAGGATTGTGATATAAACAAATACATATTAATATGAACGAAATGGGATCCTTATCTAATTTATAGGACTACTTACAGTCAATATTTTAAAATAACACTGGAGATGGCGAAACAGGACCGATAGGGATATGGCGATTAATTAGAAAACGGCGAAAGAAACCGGCGTGTGGAGGGCACAGAGCATTGTAATTAACTGAGAAGTGGCAAATCAGACTCGTGGAACCCTTCGACCGGAAGGAAGGAGAAGACCGCCTGGTGAATGAAGAATGGCAGAGACCGGTCCGGGCTGGTGCCCACGGATGGTCAGAGCCATTGGTCCGTTTGCTTATATGTTCATTCGGACCCGTTCATTCAGGTACGACAAATAGCTGCTTCAACTACTTACTTCCTGGTGACAACATCCACTGCCTTGTTGCTGGTGTGATTTGTAGACAGATTTACTCAAAATAGCAGTCCTATCCAGAACCAAAATATAAAGATGTGTTAAGATTAGTCTTGAGAATCTCTACTCGTGTAGCCCATGACAGTAGCTGGTTGTGTAATAACCAATATTACATTGTGTGGTAGACATAGTCCTGTAGCTGCCAGGTATACTATCTGGTCAGCTGGCTACATAGCAATACTGTATCAGCTACACTAATGACACCTTTAATTTCCCAGAATGTTTGAATTCATCGTCCAGTTTTCAACGAAAACAAAAAAGCTTTTTCCCTGTGGTTAATTTTTCCCAAGTTTACTAACTTCATTTTTGTCACAGGCACACTCGGAAATAGCCCCGTCATGAAGTAATTTGGGGAAGAGAAGTTATTGCTCTGATCGTACTTAAACTTGACGCTAGATATAAGTGAGTGGCCAGCCTCACGACCTCTACTCTTTGCCCCCCCCCCCCCTTACCCCCCGAGGTAAAACTCACTAGGAACCTGGTTGTGCTCTATAGCGTGTTTGGTTGTTGTGGAGAAGAGAAAAAGTATTTTGTCCTTGCCGGGAATCGAACCATTATTCATCGTCTGTTCAGCCCGCAACCTAATCACTACTAGCTACGCTATTCCTGTTCACACCAGTGAAAAAATAATAGTGAATAGTGAATGGGAAAGGTAGTGGAAGGAAGGCGTCATGGCATTATTGGAAGCACTACTCCGGCATTTGCCCTAAGGTACCGATGAAAGGCACAGAGACTTTAGGGTAGCTGCTATATAGAAAGATATTCGAACCGGGAACCTCCCGAATATGTCTGAAGCTTCACATCTTTACCAGCTTTGCTCGGCCAAAATTATCTTCACCTACAACGACGTCACTAAACCCCCCCCCCCAAAAAAAAAAAACACACACACACAGCTACTTGGTAGCCATGAAAGATTAATGTATTTCTTCCATATTTACAGGACAGTTATTAATCCATTACGTGCGATTTCACGCTTCCGCAGTGACTCAGATGAGATCTGCGTTCTTCTGGGTTGTTACGCGGCGAGTAGTAGTTATTTTTTACCCACGTCTCAACTTCAAGGTTCAAGACTTGAACACTGAAGATGGTACCGATAGTTTGTCCCGAAAATTCGGTAAGAAATTACCACTAGAGGCTGTGTAACAACCCAGAAGAACGCATTTTTCAGGTAATTCATTCAGTTTTCAGGTACACTAGATCATGGTTTCTCAAACTGTGGTGCGTGTAACACTGCTGGTACGCAAGTCATTTTAAACTGGCAAGTGGCCTTCATAAAATAGTCGAAAGATATAAAAGGATACACATTTTAAAAAATGAGTGAAGCAAAAGACACACACTTTTGCTAGCAAACAGCATTGCTGGCAACGTTACATAACTGACCCCTGCTGTCAGTCAAAATCCCAATCCCAGATTTTAAAATTAAATTCGAATTTATCGGAGGTACACTGAAATTATTAACTTTCACATAGTGATAAGCCAGCGAAAAGTTTTGAGAAACTAAGCAATAGATAAACATCGCCGATGGCAAGCCACATCGACACAAGGCATTGCACTATGCCAGTGAATACTGATACTAATCCCTGCGCTACATACAGAGACAGTGGGCCGGGTAGCTCAGTTGGTATAGCGACTGGCTACGGGCTGGACAGTTCGGGATCGAATCCCGGTGAGGGCGAGATTTTCCGTCCGTCCAGACCAGCCCTGGGGCCCACCCAGCCTCCTGTAAAATGGGTACAGGGTCTTTCTTGGGGATAAAGTGCGGCCAGGGCGTGCTGCTGACCATTCACCCCCTTCTAGTGCCGTGGTCATGGAAGAGTAGAGCGATACCTCTACCCAACCTCTGGACCACGCCGGGCCTATAACGGAATCACTTTACCTTTACATACAGAGACAACTTAACGTTGAGACTAATGGAAGCAACTAAATAGGCAAATTTATTCCGCATGCATCAAGATGAAAGAAGACGGTCTGTGAAGGATTCATGGAGCCCATGTTCTTGTACATGCTTTGATATGGAAGGAAATTAGCAAGTTTATAAATCAAGAATTAGCAAATAATGTAGATACTTAGGAAGTACAGACCTTTCCGTATGTTTTGCAACTTCACTTTTACTAATACCCTTTGTACATATTCATTGTAGATGCAAAAAATGCTCTCACTTCTTCGTTTTACCAGCCTTCTGCTGATGGATTATCTGAGACAGTGAGGCCAAGGCTACACCATATCGATAAATTTGATGTGTATTGGACCGTGCATCATGTTGATAACTGAAGAATAAAATCCTACTACATGCCAGTTATTATTTTATTATGCTTAAGTTAGGCTCAACATGTTTCGGGTACCATTATGCCCATCATCAGGAGCTCACGACGATAACGTTGGTTACCATATAGGACGTCTGGTTCTGGTGTTGCTGCTGGTTGGAGGTTAAGTGCAGGCAGGATGGATGAGTGTCCGGACCGAAGGCTGTAACACGACGTGTCCAGACGGCCTATGTGGTAACCAACGCTATCGTCGTGAGCTCCTGATGATGGGCATAATGGTGCCCGAAACATGTTGAGCCTAACATAAACATAATAAAGTAATAAGTGGCATCTAGTTCGATGTTATTCTTCAGTTACCAAATCGACCTTTCACACAATTAACGAACAATCGAACAAGGAATTAATTTGCTCCACTTTGGTAGCTGTGTAACATATCGTTAAGTGTTTCGAACAGAAGTGGACAAATCGTCGGAAAATCTAGTAGCCACTTCAAAATTCTAGGCGCCAGTAGAGTTACATGAAGCAAGTTCCATAATCAGGATCAACAAACCAGGTGTCACCATCCAAAATTTAGTCTCCGTGGCGACCGGGTGTCTGGGATTTGCATGCCTCTGGTTTTGAACAGGATCTACAGATTTTAATAGGAGCTATATTTTGTTAGCATCGATGTGGTATACGATAGGCCAATAGAGTCACTTCCTTTCAATCATAGAAGCATATAATATATTCACAACAAAGATTTGTAGGCTAAGGTAATTTCAAACAGTGGTCAGAGTATTAGAGGCAGGATTATATGCCAATAAACTAAACTAAACTCCGTGGCCTTAGTCCGAACGCGAACTATACCGATAGAGCGGCCGCCGCCGGTCGTCGAAGTTAGTGCCAACTTTTGTGGATAGAGGGGTGTCACGTGGTCAGCGCAACGGGTCCCCACAGCCGTTAATCTCTGTTTTATAAACCTGGAGCCGCTACTTTTTTCATTCAAGTAGCTCCTCAATTGACCTCACGAGGCTGAG
>Ga0131853_10017354_pt1 | contig 13105 bp, 4 predicted proteins | sample TergutLab28metaG_FD_92764 | JGI IMG/M metagenome (GOLD analysis project Ga0131853, IMG submission 92764) | Labiotermes labralis P1 segment gut microbial communities from Petit-Saut dam, French Guiana - Lab288 P1 (version 2) (version 2) | ecosystem: Host-associated > Arthropoda: Insects >...
AAAAGGTAAAGTTAAAGTGGTCCCTGTACAGTTCTGTCAGGCCGTGAGGGTTCCAAGAGATTGAGGCTGCCAGATATCAAGACAGTGTGCACATGAAGGTGGTAAGGTTTTCAGCCCTACGCATCGGCCACCTTTACCCTACAGGGAATGTTCCTGATACTCATTTCGGTTAGGGGCTGAATCAACCCAAGGGCCGTAGTGCGGCTGGAAGGATTATGTCAATGGAAAATTCCAATAACAACATCGGGAATCGAGCCCCCGACCTTCCGGCTTGTAGCGCAGTGCCTCAACCAACTGCGCCACAACGTGCCCTCCACATATCTACATCAATAATTTTCCAAAACTACGAAGGTGACAGACGAGAGATGTATTTCGCTGTGCATTTACTGCTCTATCACAAAGAGAACTCTGTTCCATAATTCTACATAAACTGGAAACAAAAGCGCCGCCATGCGTTACAAACCAGACACACCCAATCATTATGGCTACAATTATAGTCACTTTATATCAAAGAATGTAATTTACTGTTTTCTATATTTTACTGCTTGCATTGGACAGTAGCAGATTCCTGTTCACTGTAGTGTTAAACAATTGCTTTAATTAATTCCAATTATCGTTAGCAATCAAATATCTATTTCAGTTCTACTGGAAATGTGGTTAGGTTTTCGCTTTATGTTTTCGCTTTCTCTGTTTCAATTCACGATATTTTAGGGAAGGTAAGATCGAATGGTCAGTAAGGATAACCGTTTCCGATAAATATCTGATATAAAATGGCAGGGATTGAAAGCTCTGATTACTGTGAAGACCACAATGAAAAGTGTCCTATATTAATGGAACACTAATACCCAAAACTGATGTCTCTCCTGCTTAGTAACCGTACTTGAGGACGCTGTAAACTGCTGAGACTACACAACATCGAAGGTAGATGAATAATATATGAAAATGGAGGATTGGTTCAGACAGACTGACAGTCCCCGTGCTGTTGCGTCTGTGACAAATCCAACATTGACTGGTCTTGATTCGAAACGGAGCCTACGAGTTGAAAGGACGACTATTAACCGTCTGGTCCACGGCATGGCCCCTGGTTTGTGGTCCAGCAGTTCTTAATATTTTGAATGAAGACATCACGAAGTGTTTGGATAAGTACTGTAATACAAATTTGTACGTCAGCACAACTGTTTTTATTACACAAGGTAATATGTAGGCTACATGTTTGGACTAACAAATAGTCACCTTCAGGACTATTCTTTACAGGTTAAGTCACAGGATGCTGTGCACACATTGCGATCCCAGTGTGTTAGCATCAGTGAAATATTTAAGACATATCGTTTGCTTAGGAGAGTAAAACTTGCAAAGTATGTAACTAATTGGTTAAAATACATTTTAAAAATCTAAAAACAGTGTATTGGCGTTTATCATTTAAAAATCGCAGGTCCCGTTACCATCTAATTATTCCAGGGTTGTGAGGTTATACTTGCAGTGAAGCCAGAGTATGCAAGTATAAGCTCACAACCCTGGAATAATTAGATGGTAACGGGACCTGCATTTTTTAAATGGTAAAGGCCAATACACTATTTTTAGATTTTTTAAATGTATTTTAACCAATTAGTTACATACTTTGCAAGTTTTACTCTTCTAGGCAAACGATATGGCTTAAATATTTCACTGATGTAAACACAATGGGATCCCAATGTGTGCACAGCATCCTGTGACTTAACCTTTAAAGAATAGGCCTGAAGATGACTATATTAGTCGAAACATGTAGACTACATATTACCTTGCATAATAAAAACAGTTGTGCTGACGTACAAATTAGTATTACAATAAGTTCTTATTAAGAACAGTTATGTAGTAAAACTCCTACAAAATGTGAAACTTGTAACTTATTCCCTTAAATAGTTTGTATTACGTGCAGATCTAATGTAAAAGTAATTTACTATAACACTTTCGGAAATTCTGGCATCCAGTTCACTTGTTTTTTAACGTTAAACCTACAAAGGAAAACTTCAGGATGTTAATATAAGGAAAGCGTAAGAATCAAACGTACGTTTCTCTATATCACTTCACTGGTTTGGAAAATTGAAGTTCAAGCACACGAGAGCTATAGGTCGAACTACAGAGAGGTTTAATATGATACCCAGACACTTCCACCCGTCAATCATACGGAGTACACAAGCAGGCACTCAGCCTAGCTAAGGCTCTGCCTCATGGTCCACTCCAGTACTGTTGTCCCCCGAAGCACTAGACAAGATAAATAGACTGAGTGAACTAAACAATAAAATAAAAGAAAAAGAAGTAATATGAAGTCGGATACTTGAGGACAAAGATTTGTTCTAGGACATGGGTTTCCAACCTTTGTATGGCAAAGGGCCACACCCGTTATTGTGGGCTGGTTTGGGGGCCGCACGTGGAAAAATAACAATAAGTGGTATACTTAACTGCTTGAATTATTGTGAAATGTTTATAGTATGTACATAGTTTACAAATATGGCCGCGGGATCGCAGGTTAGAGACAATCTCACAGACAAATATGTAAAGTATTCGGCACAATAAAGCGAGATTGTGGTCATCCACCGCCGTTGAAAAGAGTTTCATGGGAAAAATAAAAATGAGAGAATTCGTATATGTAAAGGTATGTATGTATATATGTGTGTATGTATATATGTATGTATGTGTGTATATGCATATATGTATTATTTTATTTAAAAATGTATGTATGTATATATGTGTGTATGTGTGGGTATGTACGTATGTATGTATGTATGCATGTATGTGTGGGTATGTACGTATGTATGTATGTATGTGTATATACACGTACACATAAGATAGGCGACGGTACTACTGATTGACCACGACGGGAAGTTTTCACTCACAGGGAGCGCACTTATTCTTGAGTGCATTTCACGGATGCCATTCAATAGTCGACACTCGACATGTACATGCTTGCACCTCTAAGAGACTCTCGGTATGTGAAACAGGGAGATAATCGTCAGACGGCCTCGAAATGTGCATTTGTCACTTAGAAAAGACATTAAGTGTCTGCCAACGACAAAAGAGACGTGTAGGCCTACATACTTCAGTTCTAAGAAACATTCGGACGGCAGTAATCATCAGACGGTCTGATGCGTACATAACTGCAAGGTGACAGGAAATTCTCACTGTTTCACATACCGCCAGTCTATACATAATTTCTTGTCTACAAGAGCTTCACAAGTGAGCTCTTGACGTGTCTTTTATATCTAAAATAATTGGAATGCCGTTAATTGAGTATCATAAGGAACGGGAAATCGATTCAGCTATGTAGAGAGTTTGAAAGCAAATGGCTTTGGTACAAATGAAAATGAGTAAGAGGCAGAGGATAAGGGATGCTGATGAGGAACATAAGGCTCGCAGCTGGTGCCAGCTACTTCTTCATATACTTTACCACACTAAAAAGCTCATGTAACACTGGATGAAAAATGATAGGATGAAATAAATGGCACTTCAGATGTGATGCACGAGGGGGCGGTTGTGGTCTATTTTAGGTGCGGAAGACAGACGGAAGCAACAAAACAGAGAACTTCAGTCGCACTCAGTGCTTCTCAAGCCTTGTGCCCCGACTGCAGTCTGCGTCACATTATTGACTAAAATCATTTTTTTCTTGTATCGTGAGGTGCTTTATTATAGGAATCTAACACGTCGCCATATTAATCGGAAATATTTGCCTATCCGACGAAACTGAAATTTAGATAAAACACTATTACCTTCTTAATGTCCATCGATTGTGTGAATTACGATCATTTTACGACTGCGGAATATAAGAAAAATACCATAACCAGAAGGTGCCACACCTCGTATAAGCAAGAAGGGCGCATCCAGAAACTGCGAACTCGCCTCTAGAACCAAGAACTGCAAGAAACACAGTTTTGTGTCACTAGATGCCGGGGTGTCTCTATCTAACGATTCAGTCCGAGTTTTGCAGCCATAAACCCTTGCGTTCATTCTCAACAGCTGTTTAGTGCTGTGTGCATGTTCAGTCCCATATCTGCTGATGTCCGATTTCAAGAAACAATGTGTGTGTGTGTGTGTGTTTTAAGTTTTGCATCCAATTCGTGAAAACTGCACCGCAAAAGCATGAAATGCTCAAAACAGCTTTTTGGTGCCAATGCCATGGATTCAGCACTGACGATTAGGTGTTTTTATTTATTCAGACTTGGGGAAAATGCGGTTGTGGATTGACAGCGTTCAGATCGTCTCACCACAAGTGACACAGATTAGAATGTGGGGAAAAAAGTTCGTAAAATCTTCAACAAAGTCCGATAGATACCATTCGAGAGACTGGTGGCAGGTTAGGTGTCTCGTATGGAACATGCCAGCGAACTGGAAGGGAAGCACTTGAACACGCGGAGGATCTCGACGTTTATGCGTCTGCTGTTCAAAGGCAAGAAGAAGTACTGGCAAGCCGGCTGTATTTTCCTCACTTACCTCATATTGCCACTTATGATTTCCTCTTATTTCCTAAAATGAAATCGTAGACACGACGGTGTTTCATTTCTATGGGTGCTTCCAGCAGTAGAAGAAACGCTGGATCCGCCGCTTAAACTCGGAAGGAAAATACTTCGAAGCGGCAACAAATCATCAGGAGTTTCACTTTTTTACTGTACAGGCAGCCTCTGGCATACTGTGTAATATTTTGCTATATTGCACCCCTACGGGAACAGAACACGTAGGGGAACGGGTGCAATACAGCAAAAGATTACACAATATGCCAGAGGCTGCCTGTACAGTAAAAAAGTGAAACCCCTGATGATGAGCTCCCTGAAGCTCGAAACATGTAGAGTGAAGGACGACTAACCCTGAAATAAAGGATAGTCCAAAAGTGTCATCTTGTTGGTAACTATTTTGGAACAATTCCTGTACTTATTTTGCTGCCTTTAGCGCAAAATGTCAAGCCTCACATTCACGTAATACAGACATAATTAAAATGTTACTGTGCGAGCTAAAGACCTACGTGAAGTCATGAAGTCTAGAAGCAAACATCGGAAGAAACGAAGTAGGTAATATGTTAATGTCTCGGCAAAAGAACTGGAGACAAAATCACAACATAAAAATAGCTAACAAATCGTTGTAAATTGTAGCAATGAACACACTAAACACAGGAAACACCTGCTACTAATCCGTCCTGCATTTTTTTTTCTTCGCAGTTGCTGCACTGTTTGTGGGTTTAAACTGGTGTAAAAATTTGCCTGTCACATTCAAAGCAGAAAACATGCTGAGGCTGTTCGTTCGAGAACAGAATATTGGGGAAGATATTTGGATCTACAATAAAGATGACATTTTTGTAGTCAGGACATTCGTATAACTATGCGTCTTAGACAAACACAGCAATTTTTTTTAATGTTTTGCTGACCGTTCATCTCAGTATAATCTTAGCAACTGACCAACTTAATGCACAAATTCCTCTTTATAATAAGTTTATTATATTCCTCTACATGTTTCGAGCACTGTTTTGCTCATCATCATCAGGTAACATTGTATTATACAGCATCTGGTAACGTCACACTTTGTAGGTGGCCGTCCGGTGCGCACGGACGGCCACCTACAAAGTGTGACGATACCAGATACTATATAACACAATTTTACCTCCTGATGATGAGCACAACAGTATTCGAAACATGTAGAGGAATATAATAAACTATTATAAAACAAGAATTTGTGCACTGAGTTGGTCAATTGCTAAGAAATACAGCAATGCAACTGTCGTGGCACTGCGGGTGATTAACTTACGCTGTGCCAACATAGGCTAAATTTTGCAGTGACATTTGGAACTACATGCATGGTCTTCATGGTGCATTTGTTCAGTGTCAATATATGTCTCAGTCAAACACAAAACAGCTCTGTTACATAGTAACAACATAGCTGTATCTCACACGGAGACATACACTGGTACTGAACGAACACAAAATGACGCTCATATATCTAGAGGAGCTTCATGATTTGCAGTCCTAGCAAATACAAATGGGATGATCAAATCAAGGAGGTTGAGAAGGGCATGGCATGCGGCATGTATGTGGGAGAAGAGTAATGCGTACGGGGAGCAGTTGGAAGACATACGCGTGTGTAACGGGATACTGCTACAAAACGTGTTGAATAAATAAGATGTCCGGGTAAGGACTGGATTAATTTAGCTGACGGTAGGGCAAGTGACGGGCTGCTAAGTGAAAGCAATAAACGTTCGGGTTCCATAACATATGGGGAATTTATGGACTAGATGAGAAATTGTTAAGTTGTCAACAAAGAATCCGCCTCACAGAGAAATTTCCTTGGGTAGTTAGGTACTTAGTTAGTTTTAGGCCTATATCACTTTTTACGTTTCTAAGAGGAGTCGTGAAGTAAAAATTTCCGCTAAATGGTAGGGCGCATTTCGCAAAATTAAAATTAACTTATGCTATAAATTTCGTCTCTAATGCAATTTTGATTAAAACAAAGCATTTGGAATGAATTCTTAAAACTTCAGACTAAGTGCAATGTATTACAACTCAGCAAGGCTGTGTTCTAAGCTCCAGCAGTGTTACCAACCATACACCTTATTTCACGCAGTTCTCAAAGTAACATTTCATAAGAAAGCAACAACGAGGTCAGATAACATTCAAAAGGCTTGCGCTTTTGCCATCGTAGCGTTCAACACATTCATAAGAATGAAACCGTCAACTGCAGCACTGAATACAACAACTGACATATTTTAATTCTTTGTTTGGTTTCAAGTAGACATAACCCTACTACGGCCAGCATGTAACTTTAAAAAGTTAATTTCTATATACCATACGAAACAATATACATATGTATTTTTAATGTTGAGGAACAACCTGGAATAACTGACTTCAGGAAGCAAATTTTCAGGTGAGACATTCCCGCTGTGTTCAATGAACAGTAATAAATAAATATATAAAATATACGGTCTAACACAACTGTCAAATAAGCAACTTGCCCAAAATATCAATCTGTTGTATCCCTCACATCTCAATTTCTTTTAATTTGTTACTTGCAACTTTTAGTCTCGATACCTGTTGTTTATCGAATCACTTTTAACTTAATCCATAACATATTTTAGAAAACGTAATACGAGATCTCGTAATCAACAAAACATTGTCAGTTGTATACAATACCTTTTTAAAAGCTCAGCCTGAAGATGGCTCCATACAAACGAGCCGAAACATGTAGCTGTGAAATATGATATGAAGTTATAATGTTTAATAATAACTGCTTATTTTAGAGTTGAGTTAGACTGTATATTTTATATATTACGGTTCAGGAAGCACAGTCCTTCCTGAGAAGCTGACAGTCGGCAAATAGCTCAACAGATTCCTGCCTTGTATAAATACCGGGAGTTCATAAGCTCAGACATGCATGAATCCCGACCGTCAGGTTTCCGCGGAGACTACCTTTTGTGCGGGGAAGTGTAATATTTTTAGTGCACAGTAAGCTACTTGCTTCAATACCGTTCTGGCGCCTTTAATTTTGAAATGTGTTCTAGATTTTTGGAAAATCTGTGCATCCTTGCATTAACGTATACACAAGAACCCTCCATATAAAAACAAGCCACTGGTTTCTATGGTGAGCCACATGAAACGATTTCTCATTCTCTTTGAGATCCATCTTAATATTATTCTACCATCTCACCCCGATATCAAACCTGGTCGAGCTCATTCTGGGGTTCAATTAAAGTCTCATTTAATTTACGTGCTACTTAGCAGCACAATCTCCAATTATAAAATTCACACAATACTAATAACATAAACAATCACACACACACACACACACACAGGCATTACAGGACACTGCATTAAAAGCTGACTCAGTAGTTAAATTAAACTCTAACGATATTTGGTGGACTACATGGCCCTTCACCACACATCTTATTTTCTACGTACTGCTACTACACCTTGCAAAGATATGCGTAGTTCTGCCTCTTTTCTGCCCGTAAACAAGACCTCTCTCCGATCGGTACTGGTGTCAAGATAACCGGAGCGCGAATAAGACGAAAAGGCCCCACATTTAGATATGCAGAAACTGCGATTCTTAGGCACAGGTGCGACTTTTCGCACAAGTTTCAGTTTTCCAAATCACTGGAGAAGTAGACAGGATATGAAAGTCGGAACTCGGCGTTCCGTACAAAGTCAGAAGGTCGTATGATGAGATAACATGTAAGCCTATAAGGGAGGGAAAAAATGTAGCTGAAATACGTAGCGAGATATTTCCTGCAATATGGATTCGTTTCGTTGCATATTCGTGCTTAAAAGTTTTCACCGGAGCAAACAAGAATATAATGAAAGTGTGACAACTGTCGCCAGTTGCAGCACACGATACCAAAACATCCACTTCAAGCCCAGTTGTAGGAATACTAATGTTGCTGTTGCCTCCATACGTTTTGATATGGTAGAAGAAGATATGTGGATAATACCGAACGTCACCCTCAAGCAATACCTTAAGAATACCTACCGTACAGAATATTCAACTTGGTAAGTCTATCAGGTAAAGAGCAGGACAGTTTGTGTGCATTTATGAGGATGGGAAAGAGCAGACAAGAGGGCACTTCCCATCTACTCCGCGGCGGAAGCCTGAAATCACGCATATGAGGAGATAAGATAGAAATTTTTAATCCGAAGACCAAGGAGTAGATGAGACGGCAAAATGTAAAAGGCTATCAGATTAGGCTTTAGGATATGAGTTTGATTCGTCTGATTTATTATGGAGTCCAATGGTAACAGAATTTCAGGTTATTATTCCATATCAACCTTCCGGCACCTAGAATTTTGAAGTGGTTCCTAGACTTTTAAAAAATCTGTGTACTCCTTCACTAGAGTAATTTTTAAATAAACCAGGAAATGTAGGGAGAAAGTATTTAATCTGGCGCCTGTGTTTTGGATCCAACAACGATCATGACGCGCCACCCCTCCCTTCCATCTTAAACATCAACTCATATCGCTGTCCAATGGGCCGCGCGCCATGAAAGGTAATCCAGTGGTACCGGTACAGTCAAGCGCGATGTGAACTGTCTGAGTCGGAACGTGATAGTTTTTTCTCCGGACACAATTGGAATTGGCTACACATGTACACGTAAAGATTTCCCTCCAACAGCACATCATGTTGGGTTAATAAGATTTCACGTCAAATCGTCGTTAAAATTATCTGATTTCAATAAACCCTGAACTGCCGTAAAATACTTCCGAGAAACCCTGTGATACGAAATTTCATGAACAACCGTTCAGCGGTTATCACATGCATACAGACAGACAGGCATTTGGATTCTAATGAATGGAACAGCCTAGAAAAAAAATCCCCCTGTAACCGTGGTTCGTAGTGAAAAAAAAATTGGCATTCTAGGGGTTCATAATACAAATGGAAAAATTCCGTTAGACACAAATTTATTGTAAGATATTTACGGATTATCCAGACTACATGTTTCGGCCTTGTAGTCCTCACCATTTCTTAGACAAGAACGCATGTCGTATTGGTTAGACCTACACGTGTTTAACGACGGAGATCTTGGTCTGTGAACACACGAAATGCTAACAAATACGGCACACGTTCTTTTGTCAGACAAGATGATTGGTCAACTAATAGGCCGAAACATGCAGTCTGCAAAGTCCCACACATCGTAAAACACAAGTGTACGTAAGGGGATATTTACAATTTGTTGTCAGTTCACACAAGGGATGCAAATCGTCAAAATGAAACGCAGTTTAGCACCGTGTATACAAATTTCATACGAAATATGCACTTGGTTAACTTTTGAAATTACGCTTTAAAGACACTCTAACCAGTGTCTCCTACTATCCGTTACTGCAGTTTCTCACCACGTTTCATAACCACAATTTCATTACATAGACTATAGTGAGAATGTCAACCTCCCACCCATTCCCATTTCGTGCAAGTTCCTTGGGGTTTGCGGTCAAGCATGTGAAGATTGACTAAGCAGAGTTAGGGCAGTCAAACCACACGACAAACACCCATCGTTGGCAGAATGTACGAGTCGGCCACGTGGATTTCTGGGTATGGACAACATTATTTCTGGAAAGATTATTTGATCAACTGTCATTTCCGACAGTTCCACATTTGAAACAAAGACAATGACTGCAAACTAAACTAACCAAATGAATGAAGAATTTATTCGCTGTCAACAAACCAGGTATGTCCAGCGCCGCTAACACAAAACCCCTCCGAAAATATTAGGAGTCAGTTCAATTCAGTTTACGTCCTGACAGTACACAGTCAGACCCGGTTAAAACGACGTAAGTTTATGCGACAACCCGTCTATAACGCGGTACCAATAAATCCATCACTGTTAACCGTAACATTATACTCCAAGGTCAGCACAACACTGATTTATAACAATACGAACCTTTTATGATGTTATAACTCTATTCCACCGCATTTCATTCTAAGATTCCTTCTAATATTTCCTTCCCATATATATCTTGGTCACCTAAGTGACCAGGCCTGCAGAGGTTTTTGTTCATTACAGTCTTTACTGCATACATTGCAGTCTGCCTTAACCCACCCGAAAATCTTCATGATTAGTAAACAAAATGTGTCACAAAGTGAACCAGTAATGAAATTTTACGTGGGATTCGAGGTTCTCTTGGCGGTGGGCTTATGAAAAGTGACAGAACATACTTTGGTAGTCGAGTTGTTTTGACGGGTTGGTGCCAGCTCTGTCAAGCACAGATAGTAACAATATCACAGTGCCAATGAAGTCTACTATTTATACATGTTAATGGCTATAAGAAATATTTTGAGGAAAATTTCACGATGCAAGTAAATAAACGTAAAGACAGGCAACTATTGAATACAGTTTCCAAACCTTTACTATTATTATTATTATTATTATTATTTACATAAATCTGGACCTTTTGACACACGAATCCGACACATTAACTCACATACAGCAAGACACCAATACAAGCACCATTTAAGGTAACAGACATTAGTCTTTAGGAGCACGAAAATAATAAACTACAGGTAGTATTTGTTGAGCACGGAGTACTCTGTCGGTGTCATGAGTAGCACAGTGTCTACCTACAGCCACTGTACTGTTAAACAAATTGCAATGTAAATAATAAATGACAAAAACGTTTTCATTAAATTTTGTAAAATCTGCTTTGTAAAAATATTGAACTTTATAACTGATCAGTAAAAAATTTAAACTGGATCTAAAGGACGTCAATGACACTTAATTAACAACGTCAATCGGAATGCACACAGCATTGTTGATCTCGATAATTTACGTTTTTGTGAAGCTCTTGGAAATGGTCGTAGAGGACTGAAAGCTGTTCGGTTAGTCGCATAATGGCAAAATAGCATTTGATGGTTACTTGTTTAATTATTTCCAACAAAATGGCACGCAATCGAATGTAAAACAAAACAAAACTAATATTCCTAGACTTACAAATACGACTAACTCTTTCAAAGTACATTAAGGTTCTTATTTTGCAACGATAAATAATCCGGTTTCTCTTTCCAACTTTAATTTGTTTTATCACCGTCATGTATTTTGTCTACGTTATGTAAATACGGGGGTCAGCCTTTCTGACAGTGACTGAACACATCTCACACTCCTATTAATTTATTATCCAGACATGGGCAAGTCTAACTGCACAAAGTCTGCAGCACATAAGACACGTGCAAGGACTTGTAATACAAATGCCTTGAAACGTAACATGTCTCTTGCAATCACGACAAAATTAAATAACGGAAACTCCCACCCCACGCCTGTTAGACTTCATTTAGAACTAGAATGATATTCTGGGGCCGATTTCACTCCTAAACATCATGCAATACAGAGTTAAATCACATTCAGCTAGACAAGAAGACAGGATAAGGAAAGGAGGCGTGGGGCCATGCCTCAGTCACTACAAACAAAAGCAATGGGCTTTAATTATCAATTCTAAGGAAACTGAAAGTAACCACAGTTGCCAGTTTTATATAGTAAGGTTCCAGGCAGGTGTGGTATCTCCTCGCCACCGCAGTGAGATAAGTTCTCGGGCAGGTGGAGTTTCCTAACGACAGGGAGCAAACCAGCTTGGAGATAAGCTGGCAACTCACTTCGATTTTAATGAGGTATAGAACGCGTGGAGCTTCGCCTGCACGTTGTTATATGCCTTTATTGCGCGGCGCAGAAGAGGCAAATTTTGCTTGTGTAAAAGGCGATACGATGAGGAGCGAACTTCGAATTGACTGTTGAAACATAGCTCATCCAACATATGTAGTGACAGAAGATGGACAGCCCAGACAGAATTAAGTCTTCACGAGTGAAGAATGTTTTCTACCGAAAGTTACTTTCCTAAAATGATTAATATGGGGGTGAAGTGGGCGGGAAACCTAAAGGGGGAGACAGAGAAGTGGGCGGTAAAGCTAACAAGGGGGAGGGTACAGAGGGCTGTAAGCTTTTCGGGGCGAAGGGGCAGCGAGCCGTAAAGCTATCGTGAGCGAAATTGGAGTGGGCGGTAAAGCTAAGGAAGGCGAGATGCAGTGGGCGATAAACCATCGGGGCGAGAGGGCAGTGGGCCTTAAACTATCGTGGGCGAAAGCGGGGTGGGTGATAAACCTTACGGTAGTGAGGGTGCGGTGGGCCGTGAATGTAGTGGGCGACCAATACAACTTCTGAGATGTGACTATGAATTCGCACTTCCCCCAAAAGTACCGCGCTTCGCTTCAAATCAAAGGACTGCAGTTCGTGGCACCGGCGAGTCTAACTGCGCCTTTCTCTGTTTCTGATTAGTTTTGCCAGTTCAGTACAGAGGCCACACCAACGTTCTGACAATTTTCAACTCATCGAATATAATTTCCTATTTATTTCGACATCACACAGCTTCAGCAACTGTAGATTACATTCTTCAATGATATGACTCCCTGTTGAATGGCCATATTCCAGAATTCTGAAATTTTAAATTAACAACACTGCAGAGGACCTCACAACACACTAGTTCAGCAGTAGATACAGCACTTACTTACTTACTCCATGGTGCAGAGTCCTTCTTGAGAAGCTAACTGGTTTGCAGCTAGTCAAGAAATTCCCCGCATTTCACGGAACCCGAAGGTTCATTACCGCACTCACAACCGTCCG
>Ga0131853_10017355_pt1 | contig 13104 bp, 10 predicted proteins | sample TergutLab28metaG_FD_92764 | JGI IMG/M metagenome (GOLD analysis project Ga0131853, IMG submission 92764) | Labiotermes labralis P1 segment gut microbial communities from Petit-Saut dam, French Guiana - Lab288 P1 (version 2) (version 2) | ecosystem: Host-associated > Arthropoda: Insects >...
TAACACCAAAACACATCAAACCAGAGCAACACAACCCATGAAATAACTCAACAAATAAGTCGCAAGCTCCTGAGGATGGATGTACTAACATCCGAAACATGTTGAGCATTAAATAATGAAATAATAAAGCAAGTGACATCAAGTTGGTCCCTTTATTCAACTGTTTATTTCTTACGTGTCACATTCTCGTAGTTTCTGTAGTCTTCTTTCTGCCTACACGAGGATCTACAAGTATAATGCAAAACCTTTCTCGTGAATCCTTAATGGAATATATAGACAGCACTCCTCTTCCCCAATTTTCATCCCTAACAAGGCAAAAGTATACCTCTGTGATCATTACACTGTCTGTAGGTGTGTAAATGCGTGTGGGTGCTTCTGTGAGGGCAAGCGAGCCGTCGCCAATGTCAAATATTGGACCAATGCAGTGATTTGACGAAATATGTACCAACGTTATGGTCTTTGCTGACAGTCTAACGTGAGAGGCAAACTTTCAAGCGGTAGTAATATTAGCGATGTATTTTGGGGACCTCGTGTGATGTATGCTAACAGACTTCAGATGAATACGCAACGCTAATTGAGGTAGCCTACTGTAAAGAAGAGAGCTGCCGTGCGAAAATTCTTTTTGGCCTTCTGTTTGATAGTGAAAACTAATAAACTATGGATGGAAGGCATGTGAAACTTGGACTGAATGCAGAACACAAGTTTACCTAAAAGGTTATATTAGACGTAAATGAACGATTACGAAACTGTGAATAAAGGAAAGCTTTGATAATGCATTCGACACATCTAGTGTGTTCAGACTCTATACCTAATTAATAAGCTCCTTTTTTTCTCTGGTGCTGCAGCCCAAAGCGGACCAGGGCCTCCTCATTCTTGAGGTTTCTAGATCACACCCAACGACGCACCACAGACGCTAAGACTCCTCTGGACGGGTGATCAGCTCGTCGCAGAGACTTCTACTTGACAACACAAAACACTCACAACAGACAGACATCCATCCCCTTTGCGGGATTTGAACCCACAATCTTAACAAGCGAGCGGCCGCAGACGTAATCCTTGAAACGCGGCCACTGTAATCTGCAAAATTCTTCTTACAAGAATAGAATAAAATAAAATAGAATAAAATAAAATGAAATAAAATGAACGTCACGGATTAGTAAAATTTAAAGGCTCCGCAATAAGAAAATAAGTTCTGTGTTCTGTCAGAAATTCCGTTTTTGCATAACAACTGTTCATTTTATCTTTCGCCTTTTACAAAACATGGCGTTTAGTTGTTTTCACAGTGCCGTGACAACGGTCACTATTCTGAATTATTTAATGCAAGTTTATATTTTCACACTGTTAATACAGACTTCAGTATTAATCTCCCACGCACTGCACTGTCTCCAACAGTACAGAACCCTCAAATTTCAAAACTGCCTATCTTTTCCACATCCTTTCCAATTAACTATTATTTCGAAAATCGAAGGTACGTAGCCTGAGATAAGAACAACATCTTTAAATAAACAGTAAATAAACTAGTCATTATTGAAAGACGTTCCTTTTTTAGCCATTTCTGGAAGAGTTAAATCACGTTAATCTGCCTACTGACACACCAGAAATTGAAAATAAATACACCTGACATATTTGACGTTCATAGGGCCGTGTATCGTAATATTATTTCTACAGTAAAACCAACCAGATGCACCAATGTATCAAAATTATTTTATTTTGGAAATTAAACTCTACATGTTTCGGACGGTCTTTCCGTCCATCATCAGGAGATGAAGACTGTACATACAGCAGTATCTGTTTGACAAATGCCTGTTGCTATATGTACAGTCTTGAACTCATAATGATGTACGGAAAGACCGTCCGAAACATGTAGAGTTTCATTCCAAAATAAAATGAACTCGATACACTAGTGCATCTAGTTGGTTTTACTATAGAAATACAACTGACATGTTCACATCTGGATCCCAGTTCACGTCATGAGTCATGGAGGGAGGATGTGGTGTCGGCTAAAGTATCATGTAATCAAGTTACCTTTGTGAATGACCGGAGCACGCGATACCCACCCATTCAACAACGATGTAACATATAGCATTTAGAAAGCCGTTAATTTCCCCCACAAACCCAGTGGCCCTTACAACCTAATCCAGCCTGACTGCATGGAACGACACTCAGAGTTGCTGAAAATTTATGTACTGTGTGTGTGTGTGTGTGTGTGTGTGTGTGTGTGTGTGTGTATGTGTATGTGTGTGTGTGTGTATGTATGTGTATGTGTATATGAGTGTGTGTGTGTGTGTGTGTGTGGACTGTAACGGCAAATCTTAACGTTGAGTGAAACTCATAATTAGAACCTGGATGAACGTGAGGCCTAAAAAGTGTGCTGACCGGGTGTATTTATGTAGCTTTACTGGCTTCGTGTGTAATATAATCATTCTGAGATGTGATGTGATATTTCAAATTGACAGGTATGCGTGAAATACACACACACACACACACACACACACATATGTATATATATTGCAAAGTATTTTTCGTAGTTTTTCTTGGACGTTCGGAGGAAAATCAAGTGTACCAAATACATGTTTAGGTTACAGATTTTTCTTCTGTCAGTTTCATGTACACATTTTTTAAAACAAGATGAAAACAAAACAAAAACAAACATTAGAAAAGTCATTACTTTTAAGCAAGAGAAACATTATACTGCAGCGGTGAAGCGTCGATACCGCACGCAAATGGCAAATATAAATGAGAGATGGGAGGTTCGATAGTGAAGATAATGAATAGCTAAGTGGTCTGGGATATGTGCTGTGCCATCTGGCGAAGACTTATTGACTTGGACTTGTTGGACCTGAAGATAAAGGCAACAATCTTCTCCGAAAGTTAAGAAAATATCCACCAAACGGTAGTGAGCCATATCCCAGAAGACTTGAACTTAGATACAAATAGCCTGTCTCCGACTTCTACAGGGTGTTTGTAGACAGACCAGTCATTACAGGTTTAAGTAACAGGAATGTAACTAAGAAGTTTCAAAGGAATTTTCTGCCGCACACTCACACACATCTAAAACAAAACAAAGACATGCAAATTATTAAAGTAGTTGCTAAATAAAAACCATTTGTAGCAAGATGTCTTGCACATATGGAGAATCATCGGGAGAAACAACTACACGCATATGTATTAGAACAAAAGATTTATATTCAATTGCCATGTAGCACAGTAGGGTAAATTTCCCTATACTTGATTAAGCCTAGCGCCATAAAAATGTATGGCGAGATGAGTTATATCTCCGTGCACCTTTGAACTTCCGCACTAGACGAAGAGAAACGTGCAGCCTCACTGCCTGGTCCCTACTGCACACGAGACCCGGCGGGTTTTGGAATCGGGCTGGATGCTGTGAGGACGAGACAATACCCTTCCCTCGAGGGGATCTAACGCCGGTTTCCCAGTGTCCTAGGCTCGTACTCTATTCAGACTACTCAATGAACTAATAGGGCTGGATATTCTATACTTTATTTTACATCGTTTGCAGCACCTTCACATTACAAGGCTTCAGCGAATGAAGAACTGGAACGGATTTGAAAGGAGGCGATCGCTGTCATAACTCGCCGTTTGGCAGGGGTGACTAAGAACAGCCACAAAAATCCCCAAAGTAGCCTGCGATCCTGCATTAAGCAGTAATGTTCCGAATACCACGTAATGGTCAGCCCGTCGCACACAACAGACGGACAGCCATGCCCTCAGTGGGATTCGAAACCGCGATCCCAACAAACAAGCGGCTGCAGACATAAAGCACGGACATCGAGATCGGCAAGTGGTGTAAACTGCTTGACCGAATTTGTGTAGGTAATTAGCAGTCAGCTGTTGGACGTAATTTGTTTCTGTTTTGTGTTCCGGAAAATTAGGGACCGAATTTCTGCTACAACAGCGGGCAAAGAAAGATATAAAGAGAGTTCAAAAAGGAACAAGGAAGGTAACTGTGCTTAGCGCATAAGAAAAAAGCACGTGCATAGGACAATCAGACGAGGGAAGTTCTTCAACTAGTGATAACAATGTCCGTTTAAATTTGCATTGCAAATTGAAAGGACCAACACTTCAGAGCTTAACACAGTCGCAGATGATACGATCGCCGTTTGCTGTCCCAGTATTTGTTCCTCATTCATTGAATATTTACACACGGTAATGAACAAATTTTCACAGCTAACACAATTATAATTACACTTAAAAAAACACATTTCATGTAAGAAAAAACACATAATAAAGAAATATGATTTAACTCAAATGGCCCTGACTTACTAATTTTCTGTATATCAGCCGACTAGGTTTCGTGACTGTGTTTTGTACTTAGCAATCTATTAGAATCTAAACTTTTGTACTAGCCCTTTATCAGACCTCTGTTTCAACATTTCACCATATCTGAACGATTGAAGGTATAATGAGATGGAAGGATACAGTCGCAGAATTTACATATACGTGCCGAGTACTTGGATGGATAATCCTGCTTGCCTAACTCAAGTCACTCTTGTGTTCAAGACGCACTTCCCGTATGACGTGCACAGTCAGGCAGGGGCCACCTAATGGTCTGGAAAACTCATTGTGCAACATGAAATTATGCAACACATATTATAGTAGGAGCTTTTTCAAGGGATATGGCTTGCTTTATGAGGCAGTGCGTATAACAGAAGAATACTCTATAGTTTCTATGTATAGCAGGTCTGTGAAACTCTAGGAAACTTGACAACAGAATAATATGATAAACAGAAACCTGTGGACGCTCCCTTTTGAGTTTCGTCAGGACACTCGTTGTGTATGCACTGCTTTCAAAGAAGGAAATGTGAGGTACTTTCCAAGATCTCGCCGTATCAACTGCGCCGCTAGTTAAAGCGATTAGTATGACCTTACAGGGACTCTGAAGTCACAGGCAGACTCAGCCTTCTGTGCACCTCAGTGAAGATGAAATGGTCTAATTGGCCAGTTCCACCAAACGGTTTTCTCATCTCCTCTCCGACGGATGACGCTAGGGTGGTTAAACTTGTTTTAATCAAATCTACAGTGCTCTAACGATGATGTATAACTCACTGACACAATTTTATTTTTTTTGGAGTTCATCCACTGTCTGATTTTTAAATATGTACGCCGTTTCTAAAGCCCGCTCTTCATTTGTCTTCCAGCAAAAAAGCATCTAAAGAGACGGATCCATTATATCGAGCTATTTTCAGGTACTGGGTAAGAACGGCTCTATCTAAGGAGTCCTCCAACTTACGTGCTTCATTGCCTGAAGACGGAAGCACAGCCGCCTTCCGAAACGTCGTGTTCTTTGAGAATTAGGCAATGGATAAAAGTAAAACAAAAAATATAGTGTCACTGCCATATATTGTACACTTCATGCCAATTCGTTTATTTAATAAACTAATGTAAAGCCTGACAAAATGTCGATCAGATAAATTCAACATAATTCCCTTCGGAAGCAACATTCCTGACCGGTAACCCTTCCCTTAGCTCAGTGTCAGACAGTCTGATTCTTGACAGAAACTTCAAACCAAGGCTTAGCTGCATATGCAACCGGTACAAATATCGCAAAATCACTTCTATTGCCATTCATTCCTATAATCATCTGCTATATCTGTAACAACTAACAACATCGGTTGCTACATAAAGAGAAAGTAATAACAAAATTGCGTTTCTTGATCTTAGACTATGTATGACATACATTCAGGAATAATTCCCTTCGGCCATCATTAGGACCGCCAGTCTTCTGCTCTCTCATTAGCTGACACCGCACATTCGAATGCCACTAGGGGGACTGCTGCATACTTGCTTTGTAGGCCGGCCTTCTGTGATGGCTAACCCCCCATCATAAAGGGTACCACACTGAATTAAATACAGATTCGTACTGCGTTAAACAGAATAGCGGCACACTACTGGGCCGGGGGGTACCTCAACAGCTGACCCTTTAAAGAAGAATTTATTAAACAAACACATCTTAAAATATCTAAAATATTACGACCCATAGGCTGTTCGTATGATAGCCGGAATCACCAGTGCACAAATTTTACTAAATCCTACAGCCACTTCAAAATTCTAGACGCCACTTGTGTGGCATGAAGCAAGTTCCATACAGAAGACACCCAACTATTAGGCGAGTCAGTACAAAATTTAGGCACCCAAACTTGGTGCACCCCTGCTCAAAATAAAGAGAATTATGTCCATAAACTCCATGTACTCGTCTGTAGTAGTAGTAGTAGTGGTGGTGGTGGTGGTGTTAGTAGTGGTGGTGGTAGTATGGGTGGTGGTGGTGGTGGTGGTGGTAGTAGTAGTAGTAGTAGTAGTAGTAGCAGTAGTAGTAGTGAAATATTATGTGAGGCAGGAGCTAAATACTTGTATGTGCTATAGAGTACCCGTTCAAAATGAATGGACAATTTTGCAGATTCTAACTTTAGCTACGTTTGCCAGCAATAAACATTCCACTGTTCCATTCTTACACATTACTGCGCCTAAAGGAAACATCGTTGCCACGGTTTCATTGATTATGGAAGCTGTAGACTGGAGGGTTCCAGAAACACAGCGTCACTGATTAAGCTGAACTGACTACATGGATCGGAGCCCCTCTTGAGCAGCTAACCACTTCTTAGTTAGCCAAGTAATTCTCCGCATTTTACGGAACCCGCAGGTTCACTACTATGTCTAGGTTGTGCTGATAGTCCCTTTCAGTTTTCCCTACCAAAACACTGTAGGCATTTCTATTCTGCCACACGCCCTGCGCCGTTTATCCTCCTTGACTCGGCCACACAAATAACATTTGGTCATAAGCACAAACCATGAAGGTCCGATTCTGGAATTTTCCGTCAACCCACTGTCTCACTGTAAAGCCAACACATCTTCCTCGGCACCCTATTCTCGAACACTCTCGTCTTATTTTCCTCTCTTACTTTGAGAATGGAAGTTTGACATACACACACAAACTAAGGCAAAATTATAATTCTGTTTTATTCTTATGACTTTGGAGAGAATATGGGAATCGGAAATATTCAGGACCGAATGGTGGCAGTCATTTCTCGAAATCAGTCTGATCTAACGTATACTTGCACGCAATTTTATGTCGTTCGTGTCGTTCCCAAATGTTTAAACTTTGCCACATATTATAAAGGATATACAAAGTATCCTTATTGCATGGTTTTGTCCTCCGTTATATTGTTGACAGAACTATATATTATTGGTTTTCTAGGTATTCATTTACCAAAATGAATTGACTGGGTCAAACTAAGCTGAATTTCACTTATATATCTTGTTCAGACACCGCAATGATGTCACTATTTTACATAAAAATCATTAATATAGTTGAGATATACAATTTTTCGCAAAACAAACTGTCATTCTGCTTGTTTATATTTTATCTGAAATTATCTTCATTTTTTTTAGCCGCCAAATCGGGCAGCCGATATTTTGAAGTCAGATATTGATTACGCTGCAAGCGTGACAGCCGCTGAACTGTTGCAAGATTCCGGGCAGATGTACGAGACTGTCCTCTTCTCCACAAGGTCCACACCTATTCTGGGGCCCAACCAATATCCTATTAAATTTTTACCGAGGGGACGGGTTTCTTTCTTCGGGGTAAAATCAATTTGGGCGTGAAACTAACCACTCACCTTCATCTAGTGCCGAATTTAAAAACGAATGGAGATCTACCTGTACTCTTCCGTGTAACTTCTTGTCATGCATTGGGCAAACGGCAACTTAAATGCAACCCAAACATGCACAATACTCAATAAGACTTCTTAGAGGACACTCTGATAGCACAAGAATTTTAGTGCGTTATGTGCAGGTAATGTTCTCCGAAGATATTAGATGCAATAATACCCAATACGGTAAGCATTCTGCTGTTGTATATTGCTGCTATCTGGTGGTGACATTGTCATCAAATAAGTTTCTCTTTTGGTTTCCGTGGTAACAAAAGGCAAGCCGACAAACGAACAATATTACCCAAAGATTAATTATATAATGATTGTTTAGAGCAACTCATGCTGAAAAGAGTTGAATTATGAATGAAAAATCCCCATTGTTTTGCAGTTACTTCACAAAACACCAGTCCAGTTATTAATTCGTGTTCCTTGTATATAAAGAGTCTGTGCCCTTCCATATAATATACAGCGCCAACCTCACACCACAGGCTCTCTTGTATACTGAGTTGGAGAACTAATCTCGTAAACACGTTGTGTTGAAACACCTCCGACATTCTGGTTTTGTGTTGGAAGAAACAGGCACGTTTACAATTTCCTTAAACAAACGCTGTTCATTAACACCATCTCCCATCGACTAAAACCAGTGTAAAGAAATAGAAGAGGGAAAACATTATAAATAGTTGAAGAGAAGATACAGTAAAACAGGCTGGCAAGTAGCCAGTGAATTATTGAGGCGTGGCAAATCTAGTGGGAACCGGCATGAAGGGTGTGGGGGGATCCCGTATTTCAGTCTATACCACAAGTACAGTGCTGGATGCATGGTGCTCGGAGATAATGTCAAAGTTGCTTCTGTCTCTGTCTTGGTAGAAGAAGTCAATATCTTAATTACATCAGCTCTGAGTTCGCTGCATATTTTGGATAAAGCCTCCGTCATATTGCATGCACGGAGATTAGAAAATAGGACTCCCCTAAGGTACAATGACACACAGCGTTCATTGAAATTCAGTGCCGTCTGGAGGTGTGGAAGTCTCCGAAGATATGCGTAAGAGTGTTTATTTATTCTCCGAAGGATGGAGAAAAAATCCTCCAGAAAAAGGTGCTTCTGTAATAAGTTCAGACGCAAACAATGCTGAATAATTTGGATCTGACCCGAAACACCAAACCTCCTGACTAAGGTTATTATTCCTTATCTTCAATCCCTATAGACGAACGCTGCAATATTAACCCGAAGTACGCCATATCTTTGTATTCCTAGTTCGTTCCAAACCGCTCCACACTGTGGGTAAGGTCACGATCAGCTCAAGGCAACTTCACGCTCAGGGATCTGGACAGAGTGTTAAGACGGAACGTCCGTATGTCACTCGAGGGCAGCTCATTTTCCTTTAAACATGATAAAAAATCTAACTAATTAAGATTTATCGATAATCGCATTAATTTTGTAGCAAATATTATTTCGAAGAAACCCGCCTTTACTTAAACTCGCTGTGACGTAAGTGTGAAGACAGCGTGACCGTTGGCACGTTCAGATGCAGTCAAATACAGGCAAAAAATACCGTCTATGCCTGTGAACTGACCGACAGTGCCGAAATGTACGTGAAGCCTAAATAATTGAATGCGTTTTTATCTCGCAATATACGAGGTGAAATAACAGAAACAGGTCATAGAGTGTCATTAAACAACCTACGCTCCATTCTTTAACAAGTCAATGCTATTTGCTGAACTAATGCAGCTTTGGTTAAAGATATAGCGAGAGGCAATATGCCCTTTAGTTTCACCCAGATTTTTATATATACTTAAACCGAACTGAAAAAAAATCACTTGTTTCTTACGAATATATTTTTAATCTATGTATTCCTTAAAGAATAGTCTGTTACTTGCCGTCGCCAAAATACAAAAGGTTGCTAATATACATTAAACGGTGGAAAAACAAGAAAACAGCAGTTCCGTTATATTGCAGCTGCATCGTAAGGATCGGCAATGTCACCCGAACTGATATAACTTTGACGCATCTTCTTCCTCGCATTTCAACAAGACACGCCACATACGTATAAAATAATACTGAGGCGCGTTCGTGCGACCATTGTTGTAGTGAAAAAGCAACAATTACTACATACTCTGAGTGCGTGGTTGTAGTCTTAGGTACCCAGCATGCAATGCGCCGTATGGTCCGTGGACCTTCGAAAAAAATTATTACAAATGAAATGTGTATTTTGATTTTCTCTACAATTCATATCCGAAAGTTTTCTCCTAAGAACAGTTCGGTGAGATATTATCATAAATATGCAAAAGTCTTCAAGTAAAGTACCATTATTCTTGCGAAGTTTTAAATGACACTTGAATTTTCTCAATTGATTTTCGAAATTCAAATACCAAATTTAATTAAAATCCATTCATTGGGAGACAATTTGTTACGTGCGGACGGATGGACAGGTGGACTGACAGACATGACACAATTTTGTGAAGGCGCGTAACAAGGGGCGCATGGGCAGTTTGTCCCAATTACAATCTGCACTGTCTTATTGTGCATTCAATGACATGTTTTCGGCTTTAATTAAAAGCCAAAATCAGGTCCTATAAAATACTCGTATAAAGAGCAATTTTATAGAACACGATAAAATGTCAAGTGACTGTGATCTCAGTCTTGAAATGCGCTGCGGGTTGTAAGAACAAGCCAACCAGTGCAGCACAACACTAACTGTTCAACGCACTGACATTTACACTTTACAGTCACCTCCACGGCGCAACGTTTAAGTGCAAGTGTAAATTTACCTTTTATTTAATAACCCCAACCACAGTGCACAGAACTTGCTGTCAATCTAAGTCACTATTACAATCCCTAATAAATCGAACCACGACTGCACGTTTGCAAAGGCATTAAATCTCAAACTCATGTTATATATATATATATGTGTGTGTGTGTGTGTATTTCAGGGAGAGTAATTCTCGAAATAAAAGTGGTCGGTAATTTTTCCGGGCTTCCTTTCCAAACAATACCTTCTTTGTTTAACACTTTCTATGTAGAGCCGTTGTGGAAGAAAATCGTGGGTTTGGTAGAAGGAAACATGTCCGTAATTTGTAGTTGCGTATTTACACAATGATACAATTCACGTCTTTCGATTTTCAAACGTCTTGCTTCTCTGTACATTCAATAACTTTCTTCAAGACATTTCTCTGCCACCACACCACAATTTCCCTTTATCCACCCAAATCTCCAAATTTCGCACTTTCTCCTTCGACACTACATCAATTCAGTTACTTTTTGGTCCTCTGTTTTTGGGGGTTTGTCTGCGCTATAATAGCTGTCTTTGTATAAACTAAATATAAATTTAAACATTTTTATCATCACGATATGCAAAATATCTTTTCATTGAACCCAACTTGTATGGACGTCGTTAAATAACACATATTTCAATCAGTCAGTTCCAAACGTAAGTTTCCTCGCTCAGCAAAGCTCCACTTCAACAAATGCTCTCGGTAGCGTGCGGTCCCGTCAGCTGCAGAGCCGCCCAGGCGGGAGGCATGTGTCGGATCATTAACAATGCACTTGATTATCTCTGTTACGCCGGTCCCTCATGTAACCAACTCTTTATCTGTTCACATAAAGTGTATGATCGATCCGAAGTGACTTTAGGCACATGACTTCCCCCATAGAAACCACTCGCCGGCCCCTAAAAACGATAAGGAGATGGATTGTTGGCTTGGTGGAAAGTAGGATATTTAAGGACGATGTAGTGGCTCTTTCGGGTGCAACGATACGCAAAAATTATTGCGTTTGGACAAAACTAAAAGTGTGGGAAGAATCGGTAGTGGCTTATTTCAGGTGCTTCCTGAGATTCACCTGGAGAAACTAAGGAAAACCTAAAAACTATTACATAGCCTCAAGTGAGAGTAAATAATGTTTTGGGAAGAAACGTGGAAAGAAGAGTTAAAGACGTAATTCAAGAAAATATTCGGACGATTGTCTGGAACATCAGACTCACGAAAAAATTCGGAGCATATAGTCAGTGTTTTGGCAAACCTTCGAACTGGTTATGTCCCAAACATAAGTCAAAGCGTACTGTGTAAACGAATCTGCTAGGTGGAACATCCTGTACAATGGTAGGTCCCTATCACTTTTCACCCCCTGTCGGTTGCGGCTGTGAGCTGTTTGCATAGGCAATCGAGTAACGAGTAGAATGGGATGTGATTAGAACGGCTCCAGCAGAACAGAACAGGTCAGAGAGCTGTAGGTCTGCCGTCCTCATAGTAATGCCTGGTTTGCAGAATTTGAAACAGCTGCAGGAAAGTAAATGGGTGCAGCAAAATCAGGTCCATAGCTACTGGTCAAAAATAATCTGGGTGATCTTATGAAAAAGGATAAGAAGGGACGAGGATGTAGGTCTAGGTGTACAACGGAAAATGTCGTAGCTGTGTTGTACAGTAACACAGTTGATCAAATACCTCAAGAGTAGCCACCCACTGCTAAAATGGAATATAGTCATTGAGAAACTGGCAGTAACGAAATTGACGAAAATATGAAATGGTTTGTTAGACCAACTTGATGCAACAATTATGATTTATTGATAAACGAATTACTCAACATGTTTCGGGCACCATTGTGCGCACCTTCAGGAGTGCAGTAGTGAACAGCCTTGCACTCCTGAAGATGGGCACAATGGTGCCCGAAACATGTTGAGTCATTGGTTTATCAGTAAATGATAATTGTTGCATCAAGTTAGTCTAACAAATCATTTCATATTAAGGATGCACGGTTACACGAACATCAAATTTGACGAAAATATTTTTATGTTACTGTTGATGTTTGGCATCCAGTTGTTTTTCCTGTGATTACAAACAAACAATACTGCAACACAATCAGCACAACTTTATTATTAATAAAATAACATGTCAGTCACTTTATCAACACGTTCAGTCTTTAAACCCTCATCATTAGGCTAATCTGAGGGTATAAAAAATATAGAATCTGAAAACAATTCACATTTTTATACCCACAGATTGGTCTGATGACGGTTCAACGTCGAAACGTGTTGCTAGAGTGAGTGCAGGTTACTTTATAAAAAAAATTACGTAATTTTAACTTTTGTCAAGTAATCTTTATTTATATTTTTACGCCCTTGGTAGAAGTTCCTTCCATCGTCTTTTTCGCAAACCCCCACCAATGACACTATCCTGACCCACATCAATTCAAGCCACACTGATCTTCCCATTTACAGTTACGTTTCTGCAGTTGCCTCTCCTCCTAATGTTCTCTCCAAATAATTTCCTTATGAATTTGTCCTCATCCTCTCCATATGAGATCATTTGACCCCACCATCCACCGCGATATAACCATCGATAATTTCAAACTTTAGAAAAGCACCGCCCGCTCTGCAAGACATTCAATAAATAACAATCCGCAGGTCATAACTTTAAAAAGAAAAGCGATTACAGTATTAGA
>Ga0131853_10017356_pt1 | contig 13103 bp, 8 predicted proteins | sample TergutLab28metaG_FD_92764 | JGI IMG/M metagenome (GOLD analysis project Ga0131853, IMG submission 92764) | Labiotermes labralis P1 segment gut microbial communities from Petit-Saut dam, French Guiana - Lab288 P1 (version 2) (version 2) | ecosystem: Host-associated > Arthropoda: Insects >...
AAACGGTCATAACTCCGTAACCGTCCAAAATCGGACACATGTTTATATGAACTTTTTTGATCACAAAGTCCTAGGAAATCACCTCCTGCAGTTATGCCCTAAAGTCGTGAAACACCCTGTATACAGTTCACCCTAGAACAGGCCACGAAGGCCCAGAGGGAGAGTAGAGGTATAGCTTTACTCTTTTTTTAATCTCGGCACTAGATAAGGGTGAGTGGTCAACGCCACACTCTGGCTGCTTTACCCCCGGGAAAGACCCGGTACCCATTGTAAAGGAGGCTGGGTGGGCCCCAGAGCCGGTCTGCACGGGTGCGTAAAATCTAGCCCCCACCGGGATTCGATCCCCGGACCGTCCAGCCCGTAGCGAGTCGCTATACTGGCTGAGCTATCCCGGTCCACACACACACACACACACACACACACACACACATATATATATATATATATATATATATATATATATACACACATACATAAATACGTAATACTATATAAAAGTGATGAGGCAAGTTCTTAACAAATTATGTGGCCCTCTTGTGGTTTGAAATTGGCCAGCCCTGGCTTAAAGTATTAGTTAAAAACTAGGGTATATATGTTGCATTCTAACATTGACTCCGATGATCACGCAGTTTAAGGCTGGTGTTGTCTCCGACCAAACGGTTCGTGATATGTGCTTTAAGAAATAAAGAAACAAGGCAGTAAACAGAGAACCAAAGGAGGAAATGAATGTATATATATATATATAAAGTCTCAAATAAGGAAAGCATCTAACTTAAAGTGAAATATGTGAAGAAATATAAAAAGATAAAAGGGGGAAGGAAAAAGAAAGGGAAGTCTCTAAGTCTCTTTCAGTTTGAAGTAGTTCAGTAAACTGTTTCAGTGACCTTACGGTATTGACAGAAGCAGGGAATTTGTGACAGAACTCTGCTATACTCTTTCCGTTTTGTACAATAAATAGAATCATTGTACAAAACTCGTGAAGAAGAGACATTAGTTAACGTTACACAGTATACGTCAGCACAATCTTTTTTATTCTTAAGCAAGGCTACATGTTTCGACTAATTGTTAGTCATCTTCAGGCCCTTACAACATTTTAATTTTGTAAGGGCCTGAAGATGACATTTAGTCGAAACATGTAGCCTTGCTTAAGAATAAAAAAGACTGTGCTGACGTATACTGTGTAACGTTAATTGATTTACAAGCACATCCGTGATGCCTTCATTCAGAATAGAGACATTAGTGTTTGTCTTAGACTGTGATAATAGATAAAAAGCCAAGTTTTAAGTTTGTGTTTAACTACACTAAAATAACATTGATTACATTGGTTGCTGTTTCGCTTCTTTTTGAATGTAAGAGTTTTCCACTTACCAACATTAATTTCATTAATTGTATTTGGTTTTAAATAATAAATAAAACAGTAAAATATATTTAGGCGCATTTGTATATTTGCAAAAAGCGCCTATTACCTTCATCATGTATCAGTGCGGCTTCCACAGGACGGCTTTCCGTGAAACTTTATATTGGAGACTGTACGAAAATCTGTCGATAAAATCCAAATTTGTTTAAAATCGGGAAAATATATCGGGCACTTGACATGAAGACCTGAGTACGTTTATATTTTCTAAGAAAGTGTACAAACTAACTGTTTAAGTGGGGTCAGAATTTTTAGGCGCTCTTTAGTTTCGGCTTGTCTGCCCGTCCGTCTGTATATCCGCAGGTTTCAGCGCGCCTCCCACTTCACGGAATTTCGTGAAATTTGATATTGCGAACCTTCACGAAATTCTCTGGAGCATTTAAAAAATTTGGTCAAAATCGGACAGAAATATCGGTCATTTTACATGAAGAAATGAGTGTGTGATATTGAGGGTCACGACATACAAGTATGTAGTGCAAGAAGAGAGACAACGCGTTGCTGCGCTTCATGAAGCTTCAATGCTTATTACATCATTGACAAATACACACTACAAATGGCACTCATTGTTACATTTACTTAGTTTTACGCGCATTGCTTTTCTTGTTATTTTTATTGTTTATATTCCGTCCTTGTTCATCTTCAACTTTGTTGCTGCAAGCATGGTTGAGGTAAAAACCGGAGACAGTTTGGATTTATAGAGTTCTTTTACACGTCTCGCAACAACTTTTTATCAAAAGTGACAAATCGATATGAACTTGATTTAACTGGTGTTGTAATAGTTACGCTTAAGTCTCATTCCAACAAGGATTAATAAATTACATAATATATTAATTTATTTACACAATTGTTAGAACAGAAACCCTTCAAAAAGGTACAGGCATCAGTGGATTTATCGTGTGCTTACGTGTTGATTTGTTGTCATTTTGAAAATGTTCTATGTCGTCCCTTCATTTTGTAATTTGTTCAAACTCCGTGCAGCTCACTCTATGCATAATCAGTAAAAGACAAGGCACTGTTCGACATAATCTTTTGCCCTAGAAGCAATAGACGTAGTCAAAACTGACATAGTACTGTCGTATAGGATATGTCACAACAGGAGGAATTCCACAAAAAAAGGCCCAAATCCTTGTCGATAGCAGTTTGATCTATACATCTCCCTAGTAGTAAGCTCTGTATAAATGCAGTTTTAGTGATACTGATGTGTGGCGTGGGCCGGGATAGCTCATTCACTTGCTACTGGCTGGACGGTTAGGGGAACAAATCCCCCGTGGGAGCGAGGTTTTCCGCACCCGTCCAGACTGGTCCCTAGGGCCGATCCAGCCTTCTGCACAATAGGTACAGAGTTACTTTCCCAGGGGTAAAGCAGCCGGGACGTGGTGCTGAACAACCACCCTATCTAGCGCAGAGGTTAATGAAAGAGTAGAGCTATACCTGTACTCCCTCTCTGGGACTTAATAGCCTGTTCTAGGGTGCAATATTACTGATGTGTGCTACACAGAACCTGTAACATGCCACGACATTTCGTAAAAATAAATCCGAACTTACGTAATTTACGTGTGGTTTTCTTAATCTTTTTCGGTATAGAAGAAACTGGCATAAATGCGGCAGAATGTCTTTCAATTTTCAACAGAATTTTGCCGTTTTAAATGTGTGCCTAGTGTATTAGACCTACTGTTTTTTTTAAGCTCTCAAGATCACCGTGTTGGTATTTTGAAAAATGGCATATTAAAAGAGAAGGCGCTTTGTGGTGAGTTCTGTATTTAGAATTCAATAAATACAGCCTATTTTTCTTTTATTTATTTATTTTTGAATGGTGATATGGAAAATACTGGTGACAATACCACATTACATTCGCTCCACAATTCGCCGCTCCACTGTCTTCATTCTCTGCACTGATGTTTCAGTTTGACGCTGGTTTGGTGTTGGAATTTTTAGGAAGGGTTTAAAAAGTTGTACAGCTAGCGTCGTCAATGGTAATGATCAGCTCTACTCAGAGAGATCTCAGGTCGATATTCATTAAAGAGCTCCGACAATAGAGATGACAATGGTTGAACAAACTGTTCAATTAATGCGTATTCTTACAATAAAACCAATCAGATGCACTAATTTCTCAAATTTATTTTTGGAATAAAACTCTACGTGTTTCGGACAGTTCCTCTGTCTTTCATCAGGAATTTTTTCACTGTACACACAGCAATGGTATATGACATACAGGTTTGCTGACAGCTTGCGAGAAGGATCAGGACGGAACTGACCGTCCTGATCCCGCTCGCAAGCTGTCAGCAAACCTGTATGACATATACCATTACTGTGTGTACAGTGAAAAACTCCTGATGATGGACAGAGGAACTGTCCGAAACACGTAGAGTTTTATTCCAAAGAAAAATTTGAGAAATTAGTGCATCTAGTTGGTTTTGTTATAAGAATTTATCACGATGCACGGTCACCTGAACGTCAGATTTGTTCAAGTAATGCTTTTATTTGATTGTCAGTCTTGTCTTTTCACAATTCTGCGGTAGACATTTCATAAGCGTTGCATATCTTGCAATTATTATGTATTTATATATTATATATATTATTATTATGTAATTATCGGCACTAAACGTTTTGCAGATTTATCTAACTTCATTCTTCACTGTTCTGTTTGACGGTAATAAATTATTTCACTGATTATTTGGATTTCACTGATTATTGGATTATTAACTGCATTTGTTATTTGCTTTTATTACACCTTTAATTATTTCTTTCTTGAAAAAGAATGTAAATTTCTAAGTCCTCAATGTGTTGCAAAAGATATAAATTTTCGAAAAACAAAGCAGGTACTCTTTGTTGTCCCGGCTTGGTTAGAATAGTATGGGTGTTACGGACCTGCCCTCTTCTAGTTCTAGATTTTTTCCCGAAAAGGCGAACCCATTTCTGAATCACTGAATGGCTGGCCTTAAGTGATATTCATGCTTTCTGAATGGCCAGCGAGTCTGCATTTCAACTTATTTAAATACCATTGGTCAAGCCGGTTCGCGGACTCGTGTCGCCGTATTAGGGGTAATTGATCTAGCTTCAAAACGGGTTTCTCTGTAGTGGGCCATATGGTAACTCCCACTTGACACATTATTACCACTTAGAACTGTTGAAAAGCGGACATTCAAGTTACTGTAACACGGACAGAAAACCTTCTAAGTGACATTTGTAAGGGCGGAAAATTTCTGCGTGGCCTTTGATGACAAACGGCTATGCTGCCACACAGAGACGCGTTACCCTTTGAACCTCAACACACACTGCGGCTCTGAGTGATGCGTGTCCGGTTCATGATATTGAAGGCTATCAGGAGCTTTCAATTAAGAATTAGCCCAAGGTGACGTGTCCAGTTTTCGAACTGGGACTGCCCTGCTACAACACATTTATAGTCTGCCACGTCAGTGACATACCGAGGGGGGGGGGGAGTTTGGAGAGTTCAAAACCTCCCCCCCCAAAAAAATTCCGAAGGCCGTCCAAAATCGCGCCAAACTCAACCCGATTGTGAAAACTGTTAAAAATTGCTGAATTTAGGACGCCAACACCCCAAGATGTTCGAAAAAAAGCAGTAAATTTCTAAAGCTACGGCCGGTTCGCAATTGTTTTACATTAGCAAAGACAAATAAATTGGTTGTCATCATAAATAGTCTTAAAGTACCAAAAATTAAAAAAATTTTACTATATGAAATGAAATTTCTTGTACCAAAATACAGCTGCCTCCAGAATCCCTGACTAGGGGACTACCGCCCCCCAGATCCCCGTTCTCTGTCCTCTGTCCTCAACTGAATTTGTTGAACCGCCCCACCCCCACCCCCCCCAAACAAAATTCCTGGGTACGCCACTGTGTCACATCCATCTATGTGTATACAGGCACATCATACAGATAGGCCCTACTACAGAATTACCACCGAACTCTAACCGGTATATATTTACTGTGCTTTCCATACCAATATCAGCATCTCACACTGTATGGCTTTGAATGGTAGGATAGTCGGTGAATGGGTGTGGAAATTTGCCTGGAAAACGGAGGAAATCCACGATAGACCTTAGGATAGCCGATTGTTCGGCTGAGATCCGAAAGAAAAGCGTTTCGAGTACAAACGTAGGGTGTTACTGCTACACTAACCTGCCCGGTTCCGGTGCAGCATGATGTGCACTGATCTGGACCTTATATTTTACAAGCCTGGAACTTAGCTGATTAAACATATTCACGACAAGCTAATGGCCAATCAGCTAGTTAATAAACTCCGTGCCCTTTATGAGACCCGAAGGTTCTTTACCGCGTCAGTAAGAAATACATAACAATAACTCAAAAATATGTACTATATATACTATATATAATATATACTACTAGAATCCGTACAATAAGAACCAACAGGATGCACTATTTACTTTCAGTTAATTTCAATAATTAACCTCTACATGTTTCGAGCAGGCTTACTGCTCATCATCAGGAGATACTACTCTGTATATACAGCAGTTGGTATATGTCTTCCGTTTATGCTAACTGGATGTTGGCAGGATCGTGATGGAACTCATCTGATGGAATTCTGTATGCTTCCTCCGAGGATTCTTGCTTAGCTTCCGCTGGCAAAATCAGTTGTAAATCGTCTGGAGTAAACGTGGCGTTCATCCTCTGAAGGGTTAGTAATAACGTCTTCTTGGGCATTGAACAGTCGCGAATCTGCATGGTCCAACAGCGCTGAAGTTTTACTACTGCAGCTCAATCAGCAATGACAATTGCCTCTATATAATGATAACGTTCTTGTTTTGCAGCCTCAGTTTGTGACAATTGGAATAGATGTCCGTTGTCTTGTGTTTTACCTGCGTTCTGATTTTCGTTTATAGACTCTTCATTAAATTTGTTTCAGTAAAATATGATGGTGCTTCGTCATGAGCGTACGTCATCATAATGTTTATCTTCTGCCAGACTTCCCTAATTCTCCTTGCTGTTTTTGGATTTGTGGCCAGGGCTTCGCCTTTCAATTTGGCAGCGTTTCTTTTACCTTCTGCTCGTGAATTCATCTGCGCTTCTTATGCTAAATCGTCGTTCTACTGTTCTATGCGCAATTGTTTGTTCTTTCTCCTTCTACTTCATTCGCTACTTTGTCCGAAAGATGTCTTTGTCCAACCACTCAGCATGTTGTTCTAGAATTTTTTCTTTCTATCCTATTGCTACTCTTCCATCTTCTCAAAATTTCGCTACAAAAAGATATATTTTCGAATATTTTCACTTCCACTTTCGAAAGCGTATCGACATCAGTGTGACATAGCACTGCATTTTGCACAAGTTGACATTTAACTTCGAAATTTTTACTAATTTCTTCTTGTCATATTCGATATAAATCAATCCTTTTGGGCTTGTGGAATCTAATATCTAAAATTTAATGCGTTTTGAATGTTTTCACGAATAAAGAATACAATGCAAAAATAGAGGTGTTAAACTTTATGAAGCAGTAAAATTATTCTGTAATAAGATCCCAATTCAAAGGCTTGGCGGAGAATTAATATTTGTTTCTTCCTAAGTACGCGACGACAGTATATGCATATTTCCACAATAAAATTAATATTGAATTTAATAATTGTCCAACAAGATGCGACCTAATTCAGTTTATTACATTCCTGTAGGCAGCTCTACATGTTTCGGGTGTTGACACCAATCATCAGGAGCTTGTACATGTAAATACAGCTTCTGGTATTGATTAACTGCAATAAATGAAATACGCTGCTATTGATACTAACATATAATTTAAAATTCTAGATTGGTTATATTGAATGTTACTGCTTTTAACCATCCACCATTATTTTATATATCACATTCGTCAAGGCTAGTAACGTATATTTAGCACGTCTAGATCTCTCAAATTTTTACCCGCAATTTCCAGATACGTTTATCGTTACGAATACTAAATATCATTTTGACTGACTGCTGAATTTGTTTCTCGGGTTTGACTTTATGTAAAAGTGGGTGTTTGCCACGTTTCGGAAGAACATTCTATCCCTATATTTAAGGTTAAAGTGAATGTACTTTTCTATCCAACGCTCCACTATTTCCGAAAGAGCGTTGCTTTTGAGGGTTCCGTTCGTCCTTCTTATATTATTAATATTCAGATGATGAGTGTGGAGCTTTGATAGACAGATACTGTCAGGGAAAAAAACCCACATACCAGGAAAAGCCTGTTTTGTTGCCACTTTGTCCACAAGTCCTACATGGACTGGCCCAGGATCGAACCCAGTTCTCATCGGTGTTTAACTTTTCGAAGATGAGAGTTATTAAACAGTACACATAGTACATGCACGTAAAGATTCATTTCGTACCTTACAGAGAACACCGTCTGTATTCCCTAGAAAGAGCAGACGGCGATTTCTGTAAACGGTTACCGTTTATCGTGAAAATGATATGGACCACATAAATGCACTATGTGGACAAAAAGAAGACTTCTGATGTTAAACCTGGCGGTACATGTACCAACGACTAAGCTTTAAATTAAGTGTCCTGTTAAAGTAAAAATTTATGTTCTTGTTAATTTGTTGTTAATTTGTTTTTAATTGGAATAACGTCAATATGTATTTTGACACAGCTTCTTTGACGTCACATTTTTTATATAACATATTTCGAAACTAATTTTGTTTTTAATCAATTTCATAGTCTTTCTAGAAAACAATGTTATCTCTAGTTGTTACAATTCAGTGTATGTAAGTGCTTCATTTGCCTGAAAACCATAAATTTACAGCTTTTGGGATAAGGTGGGAGATTTCCTTGTCACTGACTCTATCAAAATAGAAATAATTCAACGCAGAGGAGGCTGATTTCTGGACAATATTTTTTACTCCAAGTACTGGGGAAGTTGTGGGCCGGGTAGCTCAGTCAGCATAGCGACTGACTACGGACTGAACGGTCCGGGATCGAATCCCTTTGGGGACGAGATTTTCCGCCCGTCCAGACCGGCCCTGGGTTCCACACAGCCTCCTATAAAATGGGTACCGGGTCTTTCCCGGGGGTAAAATGCGGCCAGGGCGTGCTGCTGACCACTCACCGCCTTCTAGTGCCGCGGTCATGGAAGAGTACAGCTATACCTCTACCCATCCTCTGGGCCACACTGGGCCTGTAACGGGAAAACATTACTTTTCCTTTACTTGGGAAGTTAATTCCCTCACAAAAAAAAAAAAAAAAAGTTGCTGCAGAGAAGATTTTATCGACTATACTGGACATTACAAATGAAATATTAACGCACACGAAGTGGTCTGACATAAATTTGTATTCAGATTAGCACAGGGCTCACCTCATCTACCCATGAATAATTTGATATGTGTTTCCAAATGAAATAATTGACATATTTTAATAATCTGTGGTGACAACGCTATCGTATTGTGCAAGGTTGCCTTCCATTAGGACATCGGCTTAATCGTTGAATCTCGCAAGGCCGTGTAGACGTTACCATATAACTCGTGCTTAATTTCCTTGATTTCTTTGACAGTGATCGATGTGGTTTCTGCCTGCTGCAGGGAAAGTAGACAATTACCGTTGAATGCTTTGGCATTGGACGGTACCGGAGCCCCCTCCTTGCTCACCCCCCCCCCCCCCCCCACCACACACACACGTGTACCGTACCTTTGAATGACATGAAATGTTAACGTACATAAAGAAGCATACATTAATTTCTTTTTCTTTATTACTACAATGAAATAAACTTCTGGTTGAACAGCACCACTTGAAAGGAACATGCAGCAGGGTGCAAAGAAAACAAGAACAAATGCTTTATTTCCTATTTTCTATTTTCCATTCTGTCTAATTTCTATACACATCTGCTGGTGCAAAGCGATAGCATGACCTACACAAGCAGCAGCAGTTGTTATTCCTTTTTCGTAAAGTATTTTGCGTTGGCTGTCTAAACATTTCATAAGATTTGAAGGTTAATATAAATATCTTGTTGCGTGTCACGCCTCATGTTGAGGTAAATACGTAACTGTGTTTCAGAAAAATTTTTTGCTTGCTTTTCAAAAATAGATCTTCTGTTCTGTAAGTTGAAGCAGATTGCTCCGAAACGTCGTTACGTATCAAACATTTAGTCACATCCAAGAAGAATAAGTCGAAATTCTGAGCGATGTGGGGATACAGTATGTCTGTTAGAATGATCTGTACTTTGTATCATCTACTGACATCGGTACAATGCATTTCCTTTCAACCCTCATTGGGTTCAATGTCGATTTAAACTCTACAGCGCTTTCCGTTTTACTAGGTCCCATGAAGGTAAAGATCAGCAACCTAGAACAGGCCATACAGGCCCCTGGGGGGGGGGAGGGTTGTAGAGGAATGGCTCAACGAAAAATAAATTGTATAATTTGGAATAATCTTTCTGTAAAGATATCGGTGATAGAATTCATCTTGAGGATCAAGGAACAGGAAACTCACCTAACCCTTCAGGAACATCATGATGATGATGGTGATGAAATAAATATTTGCTTTGCCGTCAAATACTTCCGTTTCAAGTATTTTTAATGGTTGGTTTTGTGGGCTTGGCTGGTCAATATTACTTTTATGGCGCTCATCCAGTTGTGTCCCAGAAATAAGAAAACAATAAACGATCAGTCAAATGATCATTTGTTGTTTTCTTTATTTCTGGAACACAACTGTATGAGCTCCATAAAATTATAGCTAAACTCTTTCTTTCATATCGGTGCTAGATGAGGGTGGGTGGCCATGGCCACGCCCCGGCCATTTTACCCCCAGAGAAGAGACCCTGTTCCCATTGTACACGTGGCTGGCTGGGGCCCAGGGCCGGTCTTGACGGGCGCGTAAAATCTCGCCGTCACCTGGATTCGATCCCCGGGACGTCCAGCCCGTAGCGAGTCGCTATACAGACTGAGCTATCCCGGTCAATGTACCATGTACAATGTCGAGCCTCAATCGACAGGTTAGTTTACATCGATTTATGTTGGATTTGCCTGAGTTCCTCGTATCCTGCGACAGCTTTTTAGCTTTAAATATTAGGTATTTTCTGGAAAATTAATTTGGATCGGACTGTCTGAATTCACAGTATAATGGTTAAGAAAATCTGAATTGTACACGATATTCGAAAATAAATATAAGCAAAGAAAGTCAAATGCGAGCAACTTTGCTACTAATTGAGAGAATGGAGTTTTTACAAGAATAGAAACATTACATGTGTAAGTTATAGTTTCTTGTGTAATTTATGGTGGTGTTACTTAGACATTCATGAGTTAATAGGCTGTTTTTCAGTTTATGACGACGCATTTCTTGATACAATTTTGTTTGGCTGTATATTAATCTTTACTGAGAAGGAATGCATAGAAAATGCAGCTGAAATTTGATGGTAAGATATCTTACAAAGTGAATGCGAAGACCGTGAAGAAGATGGAAGCGTAGAGTTAGGAAGAATCTTGGAGTAACATGTTGTGATGATACAACGTGTTATGATGTGCAGACGTGTGGTTGTGTGGGATGAGACAACCTACGATCTTGTATATAGCGACTTTGATTGTGAAGATGGAGGCAGCATTTCGTCGGAACGTTCATATCAATATACAGTACATGATATTCTTTATCAAAACATATAAAATATCACAGTTTTTACCCTCACTGTACAGGCCCGTAGATCTATGTGGACTGAAGTAGATTAATTTCGAATCCCACAGTCGGCTTCGTTAACCTTCGACATCTAGCAGGGAGTTAGTTAGTTAGTTAGCAAGCTAGTAAGTAAGTAAGTTAGTTAGTTAGTTGTTTGGTCAGTTAATTAGTTAGTTAATAAGCTAGTAAGTAAGTAAGTTAGTTGGTTGGTTGTTTGGTTTGATTAGTTAGTTAGTTAGTGAGTGAGTGATTTAGTTAGTTAGTTATTTAGTTGGTTAGTAAGCTAGTAAGTAAGTTAGTTGGTTGGTTGTTTGTTTGGTTGGTTGGTTAGTTAGTTAGTTAGTTGGATGGTTAGTTAGTAAGTTAGTTAGCTGGTTGTTTGGTTAGTTAGTTGGTTGGTTAGTTAGTTAGTTAGTTGGTCGGTCAGTCGGTTTGACGGGACGTTGATTGGTTTTTGTAATAGAGACGGAGTGTTTTCTTGGAGGTAGGAACAGAACTTTCCAACACTGCTTCACCCTTTTGAAACTTGGTGGTAGAAAGAAGGGCGTGCAGGAACATTGTGAGTATTGATTGTGCCAGCATGTGCTTGGTTATAGCGTCAGCACACCTCGTTCTCGTTTTGATTGAGAGGAAGAAGTATGGTGTGAACAGTTCTGACGCTCGGACAGCAGCCTCCGGACCAATGGCTCCCGCCCGCACCGTCTTGCGCCATCAGCAGCACCACCAAGACAGGTCGGTCGCCACGTTAATTTATTAGCTCAAAAGTGGGACGAACAACATTCGTAACAACCCTGATAATTTGGGGCATCGTCCCGAAGGTTGTAATTTCGTAACAGGGGTGAGATCGGTTGAGTGGAATGAGCAGGATATATTGTGTAGCACGGGTGAATGGAAGAGGTGAAACATATAAATCCTTGTTTGGAAGATTCTGGTGTAAAAGACCACTTGAGCGAATTTGACATAAGTCTAAGGATAATATTAAAATTGGTGTTAGAGAATTATAATGTTAATATTCAAAATAAAATGGTTTTATTATTCCGTCGGAACACAAAAATAGCATAAAATCATCAGCACCCTAGGCCACATTAGGGTGCTGATGATTGTATTCTATTGTTGTGTTTCGCCCGAATAATAAAACCATTTTATTTTCAGTATAAAAACTCAACTGGGTGTCTCCTTTTAAAATAATGTTAATATATCGACTGAGTTGCAGCACATTCAGTGTAGGGTCCGTATAAAGCTTTTGTGAAGGTAGTATATTTGTTTGGGTTCCGTAACAATAGGGGATTTGTTTACTAGCCTTTAATTGAGCAAGAAGGAACTTGTAGTACGTAGTTTATATATCATACTGAAGGTAACATTGGTTACTTTATGGACAATTCACAAATACAATACATTGTTTAGGTTAATCTGCAACAATTTCCTGCCGAATTAATTTACGACGCGTTACTAACAGTGAATAGTTCAACTTGGAGTACACCAGCTTGTTCCAAATTCACAATTCCGTGCTTCACACGCATTGAGTGTAGATATAAGTTATAAGCAGCTGTAAGGAGATTGTAGCGTGCGGTGTGATCGCTTTATTTGTTAAACATTCATTGTGGCAAAAAAAATAGAACAATTTATAGCGAAGTATGAATCTTATTAAAGAAATGAGGTGTGTGGTCGTGGACTGAGAGCGTGTGGCTCGGGACAGGACCCATTGTGGGCTGTTCATATTGTGATAATGAATTTTCCACTTATTAGGTGCCTTTGCAAAAAAAAATGAGCGAAAAGCGACTATTAGCTTCGTCATGCCAGTTTGTATGTCTGTCCTTCTGGCTATCTGCTCTTCCGTGTGGAATGTCGTAGATCGCTTGCATACAGATCGCATAAGTGTCGGGCCATATTATACATGGTCATCGAAAAAGATGGACGGGATTTGAAACCGCTATAACTTGAACAGTACGTGTTTCCACAGATTGAAACATTCGAACAAGAAATTGTAAGTAGGGTTATTTTTATGCAAGACGGAGCTCCTCCCCATTTCAGTTGCTTTGTGACTGACGTTTTAAATGAGAGATTCCCTGATGCCTGGATTGGAAGGGG
>Ga0131853_10017357_pt1 | contig 13101 bp, 9 predicted proteins | sample TergutLab28metaG_FD_92764 | JGI IMG/M metagenome (GOLD analysis project Ga0131853, IMG submission 92764) | Labiotermes labralis P1 segment gut microbial communities from Petit-Saut dam, French Guiana - Lab288 P1 (version 2) (version 2) | ecosystem: Host-associated > Arthropoda: Insects >...
ACACACACACACACACAAGGTAATGTCAAATGTTTAATTTTCTGAAGTATGGTTCTGAACTTGTAGTGCTTGTAATATTAGCTATCAGCCTTAATGCTCTTTTTTGTAATTTAAAATTTTGTTTTGGTATCTAGTGTTTTCACAGAATAAAATACTGTAGTTTAAGGATGAATGTAAATATGTAAAATTCATGGTTTTTACAATATTTTTGCTTACAAATGATTTGATCATTTTGATTCAAAACAGTGTTTACTTAATTTAACTATTAAGTTTTCTACATGACAATCCCAACTGAAATTTTGATGTAGCCAGACTCCCAAAAATTTTATTTCAGATACATAAGTTACTTCTCTGTCTTTCAATATTACATCAGGAAACACTATGTGTTTATTTGATTTATGATGGAAGACTAATGCCAGTATCTGTCATGTTTCATGCAAATACTGTTTTGCACAATTAATGTATTTATGACATTTGGTATGTCATGAGTAATTTGTAAATTATTAATGTAACCAGCCAGAGTCCATAGTTCAAGTCTCAGACTAGGCATGAAGAAGATGAGAAGATAAAATGGTTGTCCAACCACTAGCCAGTTTAAATTAAATCAAAATTTACCATATTCAAAGTTATTGAATCTGCAGAGGGGTTTAGCAGTTCAAACCTCTAATTGCCCTATGCATTTAAGCCTTGCAGGTCACTAGAATGGGTAGAGGTCTAACACACCTCATTTCCATTAAAGGCTTAAATTCTCTTTCCTGTTATAGCGGTAGGTAGCTGTATGCAGGTGTTCCTTTTTTTGGAAACTTTTTTTTCTTGGATGGGTTTGCCTGCAGGCTAACTATTTACTTGACAAAGGGAGAGACATTCCAGAATGGGAACTCGCATGTTAGACTTCACGACGAAAGGAGGTACTGAAACTAGCAAAGCTCATCCTAACAGCATTTGTCTCAGTCAGTCTTTAAGTTTTTTATAGTGTGTAAGCCCACAATAAACACGAAGTTTGTGATCTATAATTTTATAACAACAATTAACCACAGCAGCTCCTATTCCTTTGGATGGATACATGCTCACTGACAAGTGTATGAAGAATTGTAACTGAGAGTCAGACACATTAAGGCGGATGGTTACGTTATTTATTCCACTTTAAGTACATGTAGCTCTTAAACTTGTTATCTCCCATTGCCGATAAATGCCAGTGGAAACGTATGGTCATGCTGAAAGTACAGTAAACATAAAAGATGAATAAAACAATATTACGAATATTTTACCCTTAAAGTCTTGTCTTTGCTTTGCTTTTCTGCTTTAGTCACTAAAGGTGGTTTTTCTAAGGTTTCTTACATATGATCCTCAGGACTGTAAAAGTTCTATGCTAATTATAGGCTTCCATTTAAGCAGGTTTCACTGTATCACGTAAAATTAAATATTGCAATTTATTTAACTGTATATTAAAGTTGCTACTCTCATTCCATTTTCATCACTAACCAATTTCACTATTCTGCTGGAGTTTGGTACCTTCAGATGATTTCTGGAGGGAGTGAATTTTGAATGAATGTTGCCTGAGAGCTGCAGCTGAAGTGAAGCATTTCTCACATTCCGCACAACTAAATGGTTTTTGGTCAAGGTGTTGGTATATGTGGGCCTGGAGGGGTGCAGGATGTGTATAACCCTTCCCACAGTATTTACAAATGAATGGTTTCTGTGGCATATGTTGAAGTATGTGAGAATGAAGACAGTCTTTACGGGTAAACCCTCTTCCACAATAGTCACAGTAAAGTAACTTATGCATGCTATGTTTTACCTGATGTCTAACAAGGCTTGTGCGCTTTTGGAAAGACCTCCCACACGTGTCACACTTTTGCAATTCTCGACCAGTATGCAATGTTGCATGTTTCTTCAAGTCACCCAACTGGGTAAATGTTTTTCCACACCGGTCACAAACATATTCCTTTCGATTTCCGTGCACGACACGATGCCTTTTGAGATTATGTCTGTCTGAAAATCCCTTACCACACACATCACATATATTGGATCTGTGTGTACCTCCTGTAACATGTATAGCCCTGTGCCTCCTCAGGGAATCTGTTCTTGAGAATGTCAAACCGCATACACTACAAATATATGGTTGTTTGTGCATATGAATAATCATGTGTCTGATAAGATGGCATTTTCTTCCAATACTCTTCCCACACCAATCACAGAAATATGTTTCTTCAAACAGGCCAGATGCAGACTTGTGCTTTTTACCTCTCAGAGTATTCTCAGTTGTTTCTGGAAACCTGACGTCAGTGGCAATGGGAGAAGCGTACTCTTCATTTGCATTCTGTCTCTGTAATTCTTCACCACCAGGAGAAAGGGAATGAGAGTACTCAGTGATGTCTTCCTGTAAACTGTGGTATAATAATTTTAAGAGACATAATTGTGATGTGAAATGAAACATACCAACTCAACATTTCTATTATTGTTCCACATTATGACCATAGAGTATTCCTTGTACATGTCAAGAATTTTATCAATATTGTATCATATGAAACTGTAGCTTATTACTCATTCCAATATTACCTCTAAATCAGGTATGGGAATGTGGACATGGTTTGTGTTGCCTAATGGTTGCATCCAGTTGCAAGCGCTTGTGAACATGACAATGAACCTCCATGTTTCAAAGGTCAGGAAGTTCTTAATTGAGTATTAATTTCTCCAAAAGGACTCTGTTCCTTTAAGTTATTTCATTAATATTACATACACATACATTTTTGTTTAGTGTCATGAGGTCTTACACTGAATCAATATACAGGGGATGGACAAAATAATGGAAACAGTTGGGAAAGATACAAACTTCTTTATTTATATGGTGTTTGGCCAACATTTGCCTGTAATATAGCTACTTGGAATAGTCTCATACAAGTTCTGAGTAGTCTCTAGTGGAATACTGTACCACTCTTCATGCAGAACATCTTCTATTTGGTTGAGAGATGATGGAAGATGGAATCAGTTTCTCACTGTACTCTCTAAAACTGACCACAGTGGCTCAACGTTATTTAAGTCTGGTGATTGTGCTGGCCAGGGAAGATGGTGAAGTGCATCTTCATGCTCCTCCAAGACTAAACACTTCCGGCTGTGTATATGGGCAAACTGTCTTCTTGAAAAATTGCATCATTGTTAGGAAAAAACATCTGGACCACAGGATGCACTTGGTTACCTAAAATGCCCACACCCACGTAGTCACTGGCAGTAATTCAACCATTCAGAGTAATTTCAGGACCAGCAGAGCAGCAAGATATTGCTGCCCACATCATCACAGATCCACCTCCATGCTTCACAGTCAGAACCAGGCATTCAGGATTGTAGGTTTCCTTGGACATTCTCCAAACATAAATCCTCCCTGATGTTGGGAACAATGTGAAGGGTGACTCATCTGACCATATTATATATTTCCAATCATCAGACATCCAGGTTTTATGATTATCACACCATCTTTTCTGCCCTTTAGCGGCTGTCAGCAATCAGATGTTTAGCAATTGAAGCACTACCGTGGATGTTGGATTTGTGAAGCTCTCAACAGACTGTTTTTGTGGAAACAGGGTCTTCAAGACGAATATTCAGTTCTGCTGTCACCTCTGCTGCAATAGTTCTTTAACTGTTAGACACAATCCTCTTCAGTGTACTGCAATCCCTTTTGGCGACCATTCTTCTTAGTTGATGATGTCTTCCCATGAGTTGTGTGTGGTGTCATAACCTTAGAAACTGCTGCTCTGGATGCCTTCAATAAGTGGCTGTTGTTATTACAGATGCTCCAGTTAAACGTGCACCAACAATCTGTGCTCTTTGAAAACCAGGCAAGTCTCCCATTTTGCAGTACTTTCATACGAACTGTTACTAAACACAATCAAGCACATTGACACTGGCACAGTGTAAACAAACAAAAGAATAATGAAAGATACTCGCAACTAGTGTTCTTTCAGTGCAGCCATAAGAAACTCTTTTATTTCTATATTGTCCAGTGTTTCCATTATTTTGTCCATCCCTGGTATGTATACCTTGCATTGTATATGACTGAATTCTGTCAACAAAGAAAATGCTTCCACTTAAGCATTCACTGTTTGATCTCCTTAGTTACAACACAATTACAGAGAATTCTTCATGTTACATTGTTTATGTAAAATAATTTATTTTTTTGTATGTGTAATTTTATGACTGTTGTATCACGAGCCACTAAAGGTAATTCTGAGTGATTTCACTCCCACTTGGATGTGTTCAGAGACGAATATCAGTCTGTAACCTGCCTACTACTCAGCATCACCACACTCACCTGGTTGCTTCTCTCATCACCTACCCTATTTTTCCCTATATAATATTTTTTTCTGCGCAGCTAACTGTCCTTCGTCCAAAATATCAGTAAATATACGTCTACAACACATCATTATCCCAGAAGACTTGAACTTCTCAACAGTTTACTTCAGGAAGGATAAAATTGTCTATGCTACTGCTCTCCAAATCCTAATAATGGAACTTGTTTGGGCTTTCCTTGAATGCACAGAGTTTGCATTAACTGTCACCCACAAATTTGCAGACCTGCTATATTGTTAGTATTGATTATAGGAAATTAAAGTTCATGGCTTTCAAGTGAGCTCTGATGACATAACATTCTCATTAAGTTTCATGAAAATCAGTTGAGTGGTATAAAATTTAGATGATCCATTGTTAACATGTAAGGACAGAAAACTGTGTGTCTCTGATTATTTGTTCTGTGCAATCATTCATAAATCGTACCCCCGTCAATAGCCTGGAAACCTGGAGAAATGACTGTACGGGTACATGTGTATGTGTAGTGGATGGCACAAAATGACTTCTTTTTAATACTAAGAAAGAACATCTCGAAAGATCCGAACAAAACTCATACAATTTTTCAGAACATACCTCAATACACATACAAATGTGTCACCCAATTTGCCATGCAGCATGTGCACTGTGTGTGTGAAATTATGCATGTATGCACACATAAAATTACACCACATATTGTAGACCCTGTTTTAATTACTTCTGATTGATCAGGATGTACTGGAGGAAGAAGAACAAAGATGATATCAAAATGAACAAACAAGTCCTACAAAAAATATTTTCAAAATGTCTAGAATTGCTAAGAACATAAACTAATATTGTACCACTTACATGTCACTGGAACTGTCTCTCTCTTCAATCTCATTCTCATGCTGTAGCTGCAGTGAAGTTGATTCATGGCTTGTGTCAATGTCAGAAAAGTGACAATCAGGTTCATTCTTTACCTGAATGTGACAAAAATTACAAAGCAAAATGATGAATAAAACATTCTCTGTATAATCTCTGGATGTTACAAAATGGACACACTTCGTGAGTTACAAATACTGCATTTACTGGAACATAAAATGACCCAGCATGTAAGACAACCTCCCTTGACAATAATCAGTTTGCAGAAAAATATTTATTCTAATTTAACTTTATGCACAATTATAAGGAACACTCCTACACATTCCCCCATTCTTCAGCTGATTAATTAGGTAAAAATTCTCCTCCTGTATTCAGATGAGTACATTAAGTGGTGGACTGATGGTTGGAATATAAAATACATATTACATAAAATGTGAAGTATGAGAAAATGTGAAAACTTGTATTAAGCACAATGGGCTGAAAAGATTAAATGTTCTATAATCACTAATATTATGAAATGAGCTGCAACTTACTTCTGGCAAAGCCCTACCCTCCTGCAGAGTATCTGGAGCTACTGCAACTAGTTCCTTTAGTACAGGCTTGCAGTCTTCTAAAGGTACTTCAGATTTTATGTCAGTTTCAAGTGCTTTCTCATTGAATGGGGAACATGACCCTTCAAGTCTTGAGATCTGAAGTGGTTTTTTATCATTCTCATCATGTGAACTAAATGGTTCCTGCTTAAAAAACTGCATACCAACCAGTTCCTTCAGGCAGTCCTAAAAAAATAAATATTACAAGCAGTTTGCTTTACCAGTCTGACAATAACGCACACAAGCATTCAATCTGAAATGAAGGACACAGCTACATTCAAACATTTGTATTTTGAATGTTAACAACTATGTCTAGTTCACTTATTTACTTCACACAGTGCAAGGTTTTCCCACAGCAGTCAGCAGTACTGCCAGCTCTATGTACACAACCATCAGCTCAATTCAGATATCATCCCAAAAAAGGCCATTCTTAATAAGAAGTGATGGACAGCAAAGTGTAAAACCAATGAAACAAATAAAATTGTTAATGAAGATCCAATTTCAGCACTGGTGACAAACTTTCAGGTCATGCAGTGGACTTTCTGGAATTCAGTATATATTTTGCATGGGAATTAGTTCTAACATCCACACACAGGTATGTCAGTGCAAAAGCTCTAATCACAAATGAACGGTTCCCAACTGTTACCTCCGATGCAAAATTATGTTCTCCCATATACAGCGTAAAAGTGAAATTGACTTTTGATGTTCTCACATTGGCGACTGTGGAGAATGCAGTCTCCTTGGTAATGATGCTGTGTAGTACAGTAGGAATTATATGGCATTTCAAAGGAACCTAATGCCCCCATAATCAAGGTACAGAATATAGAAAAACGAAGTAAAATATATGGACTGGAGGAATGGATATGGCTCTGCAAGCAAACCAATGGGACGTGATGGGACCAACATAAATTGCAGAGAAGGTGAGAAAAACAGCCTTCTTAATTCTTCTCACCTTCATTCCTAGTTGTTTTAACCTACCCTTCTCTTGATTCCAGTGTCTCCTGTTAGTTTACTTCATGACACACGTCCTTTTCCTCCCGTCCATATAACTTACCCCAACCCTACTCTCCGGCTTACTCTTCTACTCTGAAAATGAAGCCAGTTCCACAGTGCACAGTGTCAAACATAAGAACACAGTATTTTTTATTTATTTATTTATTTATCATCCATTCACTACATGCACAGCACCTGGATAAGTCAAACAAAGAATAAGACTGGAAAGAAATAAAGATTCACCAACATTTTACAAGATTTACATAAGTTCAGTCAACAAACCTACAAGAATCAGTGTTCAACCACACAAGTGTGATTAATTATCCAAATAATCTAATCTAATTACAAAATAGTAATTATTAAAATAAAATAAAAATCCTATTTTCATCTTGTTTTACTTGTGTTATTAATTATTGGTTCTATTATCTTCTTCAAATATAAAAAACTCATTTAACAAATAAAAAGAATGATCCAGTAAAAACAACTTAAATCTTTGTTTCAAATCCCTAAAACTTTCCAACTGCTTTATTTTAGTTGGCATCTTGTTCTACAATCTAATTCCCATGTTTATCACACTCCTCATAAAGAGTGATGTAATACAGCTTGGAACATGGAAATCACATTATCTTCTCATATTGTATTCATACATGTCTAAATTCCTTCTTAAATAAATTTTTTTTTTATGTAGCACAACACCTCAACGATATATAAGGTGGTCACTGTGAGAATCTGTAACTCTTTAAAAATTGGCCTACACAACTCTCTTTTATATAGCCCTTTAACTGCACTAATTGCCCTTTTTGTTGCATTTTTAGTACCCGTACACTCTCAATTTCCTCACCCCATAAAATTATACCATACCTTATTAAAGAATGAAATGGTATAAAATATATATTTCTTAACATACAAAAGCTGAGTCACCTCTCAGTGATGTGATCATATAAGATACCTTGTTTAACCATGAGGATAAAAGCTGAATGTAGGTTTTCCAATTTAGATTATTTGAGATAGCAATTCCTAAGAACTTCACTGCAGATGTGTAACTAATTTCAACATTTTTAAAAACTATATTAGGCTTAACCTAATTACAAGTTTTGTTGAAATGAAATAACATGGCCTTTGTTGTATCAGTATTAACCTTTTGGTGCCGGAATTATTTTTTTAAATTTTAGCACACCTGTATATAAAATGTGAATACAGGTACCAAATAAGTTAGAATTATGAAACAAACTGCGTTTTGAAGAGAAAAGAACAGAGAGTATATACCATGCTTAAAATATTCAGTACCTATATTTTTTGAATAAATATATAAAATGCAACGTTTTGAGGTTAGTGGTGCAGTACGTTAGGCGTCAAACGGTTAATGATAAGGCTGTTATTTGAGAACCAAGTTTCAAACTGTTTTATTACCCTATCTAGCTCTTCCTGTAGAGTATCAATATTTTTGTCTATAACAAGTATATTAATATCATCAGCAAAGAGGACCAATTTTGCATCCTGGATATTTAAAGGTGAATAATAAATACCAAAGGGGCCCCAGAACTGAACCATGAGGGACTCCAGGTTTTATTTCCTGATGCAAAGATTAAGAAGAAGAATATCTGTCGGTTTTTTTTTGTAATCGGTTTTAAAATATTTCAACAAATTGTGTCCAGTAAGATAGGTAAGATTTTATCCATGCCTCTATTGTCCCTCTTATTTCATAATACTCTAATGTGGTAAATAATATTTCATGATTTATTACATCATAAGCCCTAATGAAGTCAAAAAATAAACTTAAAACATACAACTGTTTTTCTTGATTTCAAACTTTTGCTATGTCCTGAATGTTGTATTCTTCCTTTTGTGTGATTCCCGTGTCTGAATTTTATGTGCGGATGATATGGAACAGTGTGTCTGTTCCATCTTCATAGATGGTGTAAGCAGGAAGAATAAATGGGATGAGACTGCTAGTTAATTATACGGGTAAAGATTTGGATCAAAATTGCCTGAGCCAATTGGAAGGAGGGGGGATGGGAAGGGGGTATGTCTGGGTAGAGGACAGGGTGTGGAGGGCAAAGATGCCCAGAGTGGAGGCCTGAAGTAAGTACGTGAGGGAGAAATGGCACCTTGTCAGAGCACAAAAGGAGGGCCATGGGATGGTAGTGATCAAACTATTGTGTTTCAGGTGGCCATCTCCTTTCTTTAAGCATGTGCAGAAGGGGTTGCCAAGATTTGCTTAAGATCAGTCCATTTTCTCTATTCATGTTGTGTGGGTGCATTAGCAGTTCAATGGCTTCCCTGATGAATTGGTCCATGTAGCTGGTTTTTGCAGAAAGAAGTTTTGTATCCTGTAGTTTAATAATATGGTCCTGGTTGACACTGTGTTCTGCTAATGCTGATTTATCTGTTTGTGCTAGTGGTATGTGTCTATTGTGTTCTTTGAATCTGACTTGAATAGACTGACTGCTTTGTCCAATATAAACCTGCCTATATTCACATGGGATGTTGTACACACCCAGCATTCTCAATCAAAAAGCATCCTAGACAGGTGGAAGGTAGATGTAGATTTTCCTTGGTGGTAGAGACACTTTTGATGTTGTGTTTAGCCAGTATTCTGCTGAGTTGGCCATAAGATGCCTGGGTGTAAGGTATGAATGCAATCAAGGCAAGTCTTTTGTTGGTCTTGGTGGTCTGTTTGCAGGTTTAAGGGCTTGTATCTGCTGAGGGCTATCTCCATTATCCTTGAGAATGGTGGTGAGAAATTTTAGGTCTTGAATAAGGGAATCCTGGTCACAGAGAGCTTTGGCTCTATATCAGGGAAGTCAGGACTGATTGTTTGTTTGCAGGATGAGGATGTGAACTCCAGTGTAGATATAGATTGGTGTGGATGGGCTTCCGATAGACTCTGTGACCTAGGGAGCCATATGTTTTCCTGTAGATGTCAATGTCCAAGAATGGAAGGTGGTCTTCTTCTTTTTCCACTGTGAACTGAATGTATGTGTAGAATCCACTAAGGTGGTTCAGAAATTCTGTCAGTTTTACTCTACCATAAGACCAGATGATGAAAGTGTCATCTACATATCAGAACCAGCATACAGGTTTGTATGTCACTTGCTCTAGTAACTTCTCAAAACCTTCCATGAAGAAATTAGCGATTACTGGAAAAACTGGTGGGCCCATTGCTACCCCGTCAGTTTGTTCATAGAAATGTCCCTCAAAATAAAAATATGTAGATGTTATTACGTGTTTGAACAATGCCAGGACATCATCTTCAAAGTGGTGACTGTGGAGTTCAAGTGAGTCTGCTATCAGAACTTTGGTAGAGACACCAAACCTTTACCTGTACAAATACCCCAGCAATCTCATCCCAGTTATTCTTTCTGCTTACACCACCTATGAAGATGGAACAGGCAGTGTGTTCTGAAACACTGGCACATAAAATTCAGATATAGCTGTTTGTCCATGGATTCCTGGATGTTTGCAATAAAAATCTGACTGGCTGTTTCTGTTGGCTTAATATCTCTAGAACTGTGCTGAGCATCTGTCAATACATTATTTATTTATAAAAAGTATTAATCTATTATAAACTGGTTTTTCCAAAATTTTTTAGAAAACTGATGAAATGGATATAGGTCCGTAATTACTAATATCATATCACCTTTTTTTTTCAATAGGCCTTTTTTTGCTATTTTCATTGAGTCACGGAAAATTCCTTTATTTATTGAAACATTAAAAATAAAGTTTAATTTTTTTTATTTACTGAATACATTCTTCGACTAAAAATTCTTGAATATGATCACATCCAGTTGAGGATTTCCCTTTACTTACTTACTACCTGATTTAATCTGTGTTCTGTTATCGGGTAACAAACACAGTATTTGAATTATATTTAATTTTAATTCGAGAAGTTTGACTATTTATATAGCCCTTATTTTGTACCAGAAGGTCTTTTCAATACACTCAACATACAAGGAATGCAGTGTATCAGCAACATTTTGTGGGTTTACGATTTTTCCTGAATCAGTTCTTAACTCAGTATCCTGATTTGATATGCGCTGTTTTCCCGTGTGTTTGTGAATTAATTGCCATATCACTTTTGTTGAGTATTTTGCACTTATAATCAACTTTTTTTTTCCATCAGAAATAACCTCTATATGTCGAGTGATGTCTACTGCTATAATTCAAAACTTCACTAGTTACAGTTAAACTTCTCTTTAAATTATTACAGTAGAGTATTATTCGCATGGCAGACATTAACGGTTACAAGCAAAAGCGTAATGCATAACTGAACATACAAATATAACAAGCAATACCTTAGAATTCACGATACTGTCGTCACACATGATGCACACTTCTTCCCGGCAGTTATCATACGTGATCACGGATGTACTAGTAGACAAATCCGAGGTTACGCCACGGATTACAAGTTCTCTCAGCATACTCCATGTTAATCCGTGACATTACGTCATCACGGCTTCAAATGGACAACATTCAGGGGAGGCCTGTGTGTAAGTTGAGGAGCTACGTGTATTAGGCGTCGGTGTAGTAATCGCTAACGTACACGTATCACGTATACTAGATGATCTGTGTATCAGACGTTGACAGGGTGCTGGGCAGCACTGGTGTTTACTATTGCTGTCCTCGTACAGATTATTTTCAAAAGTAAAGCCTTTGTTTAAAGAAGGGTATAAAACAGAATTTTCTAACCACTGATCTATTTCACTCTTAACTTCATTCTCCAAAATTATTGAAAAAATTATATATAAAAGATTGTATCGATACTTAAACGATAATAACATACTGGTTAAAGAGCAATTTGGTTTTAGAGAAAAATCATCCACTGATATGGCTACTTATACCATCTTGAACACTGTTTTGTCTTCTTTAGACAAAAAACACCTTGTTGGTGGCATATTTTGCGACCTTCAAAAAGTGTTTGATTGTGTTAACCACAATATATTATTGACCAAATTAGAATTTTATGGCATTTCTGGTATTGCCAATCAATTAATGAGACCCTATTTAAATCATAGATATCAGAGAGTAGTAATGAAAGACAATAGGACCATTAAATTGACCTGTGAATGGGAACCAGTGAAACATGGGGTCCTTCAAGGATCGATATTAGGTCCACTACTATTTTTAGTATACATTAACGATCTCTCACGAACCATAAACGGAGTAGCAGATTCTATACTATTCGCTGACGACACGAGCATTGTAATTTCAAATATTAATTTGGAAGAATTTCAGAGGAATATTAACTTAGTTATGAATCAAACAATTAACTGGTTTCAAAGCAATTTTTTTGTCACTGAATTGCAATAAGACTCCCTTTTACAATTTTTGACTACAAAACAAAATGAAATGAAAATTCAGATAATGGTCTCTAATTCAATAATTACCAATATCAACAGCACCAAATTTCTTGGTTTGACCATTGATAGTACACTTTCACGAGGGAACACATTTCATGCTTAACTTCCAAACTAAATAAGGCATGCTACGCCATTGGGGCCATTAAACCTTTTATGACTCTAAACGTGCTGAGAACTGTTTACTTCTCTCACTTCCACTCAGTGATGTCATATGGAGTTATATTTTGGGGTAACTCACATCTTAGCAACAACATTTTCAAAATACAAAAGAGAATTATCAGAATTATAACTAATAAAGGAAAACGTGACTCCTGTCAGAATCTTTACAAACAACTGCAAATACTAACTCTTCTGTCCCAATATATATTTTCATTGCTCATATTTGTAGCCAATCATAGAGATCTGTTTTTATCCAATTCTGAAATACGTGATATAAATACTCGTTTTAACTACAACTTACATCTGCCTACTACAAATTTAACTCTCGTGCAAAAGGATTTCTTTACTCTGGGAGCAGAATTTACAACTATCTACCAATTCATATTCAAAGTCTTTCTAATGATCCTAAACAATTTAAATCTAAACTAAAGGCCTTTCTTCTTGAAAATACATGTTATAGTCTTGAGGAATTTTACCAAATAACATCTAAACCAGCATAAACAAACATATAAGGTTACATCAGCTGCAAGGCTTAATTTATCTAACTTCTTATTCTCCCTCTCCCTTATGTCACCTATCATTAAACTTGTAAACGGTATTGTGACAAATGTTGTAAATCATCTGTAAGTACTATGATGAGCTATTTACCTTAAATTTGTTTCTTTTATCTAAAATGTATTAAGTTTTTATTGTATTTTTTATAGCCAACAAACTTACTCTCAACCATGTACATATGCTATTCTATGTTGCTGTATTTCTTATTATTAGTAACATGACCATTTCCATATCTTGTAAAAGATTTACGGAAAATAAATGAC
>Ga0131853_10017359_pt1 | contig 13101 bp, 15 predicted proteins | sample TergutLab28metaG_FD_92764 | JGI IMG/M metagenome (GOLD analysis project Ga0131853, IMG submission 92764) | Labiotermes labralis P1 segment gut microbial communities from Petit-Saut dam, French Guiana - Lab288 P1 (version 2) (version 2) | ecosystem: Host-associated > Arthropoda: Insects >...
AAAAATGGAATTTTGCAGGATGGATGATACGATAGTGACATTGTTTTCAGTATAGCATTATGTGATATGACGAAAGCAAAACAAATCAATTGTGCAATTTGACGCAAATTAGAATGACGTGAGAACAAATTGATGCATTGGTCAAAGCGGCCCTTGCGGCCCCCAGCGGCATGAACCTTCAGCCATGGCATGTTATTGTGGTTACACACAAGCCACTGCTGGAAGAAATGGATCAATATTCAATGGAAATGTTAAAAGTCCAAAATGAAACCGCATACCAGCGCATGATGGACAGGGGCGGCACGGTTTTTTATAACGCGCCCTGCCTGATTATTATTGCAAAAGCCTATGACAGTGCCAATATGGACTGCGGCATAATGAGCCAAAACATAGCACTTGCGGCGCATTCGCTGGGGCTTGGCAATGTAATTTGCGGCATTGCCAGCATTGCTTTTGGCGGCGAACGCGGCAGCGAGTTTGCAAAACGTGTACAAATGCCGGAAGGCTATACTTTTGGGGTATCCGTATGTGTAGGAAACGCAATTAGCGGCAAAGAACCGCACGAACTGGATATGCAAAAAGTAACATATGTAAAGGAGTAGAAATTATGGGCGATGTATTTAAGGAGCAAATTGTAAAACGTCAACAAACAGGTAAAGACACTTTAAAACGCATTGGGCTAATCATTGCGGCAATATTAGTTTTTTTGATAGCACAAGCCATTATACCCGCAATTTCTGTAGTAATTGGAACTGCTGCACTTATTGGCGCGTTGTTCCTAAGCAGCTTTCTAAAGGCAGAATACGAATATGTATTCACCAATGGCGAACTTGATATCGACGTAATTTACAACCGTTCCCGCAGAAAGCGTGCGTTCTCTTGCTCTATGAACAAGGTCGAAGTTATGGCCCATATTGAAGACAATAACCACATGGGGGAATTTCACCGGGCGCAAGAAACTCGCGATTATTCCAGCGGGGTTGTTGGCCAGGATACTTACGCATTTCTTATAAACCACGGCGGGAAATATTTAAAAGTAATAATCGAACCTAACGAAAAAATGTTGACAGCCATTAGAGGGGCTGTATCACGTACAAAATTGCATATAAAAAATTAAAGGGCGCATAAACGCCCTTTTTTATACCAACATCTTCAAATAGCTTTCGTATCTTGCGGGGTAAATCCCCTGCCCTATCTGCTCTTTTACAGCACAGCCTATTTCGCGGTTATGCATACAATCTGCAAACTTACAATCGCCAGAATACTCTGCAAATTCCCTAAACAGCAGGCAAAGCTTATTTTTGGGAATCGCGTCTATTTCTAAAGAAGAAAACCCCGGGGTATCCACACAGTAACCGTCCTCTGCCCCACCCAGCGGGAATATTTCTGAATGGCGAGTGGTATGCTTTCCCCTATCAAGTTTTTTGCTAAGTTCACCGGTTTCCAACCCCAGTTTTGGCATTAGCGCGTTTATAAGGCTTGACTTACCCACCCCGCTTGGCCCTGCAAAAACATTTGTTTTTCCGGCCATGTGGGCGCGCAGATTAATTAAGCTTCCTTCAAATGGGGGCGCTGCCCCCAAACCCCCGCCGCTACAGCGGGAATGAATCCCGCTTCCGCTTCCTTCGGGAAGCGGCGGAGCCGCTTTTTTACCGAATGTAGACTCTAATGCAGACGTGTAAACCAAAGGGTACCCTGCTTGAACATATGGGGCAAAGCTATCGTCATGGTTGCTTAAATCTATCTTGTTTACGCAAATTAATATCGGAATATCCTCATACTCTGCCAGCACTAAAAACCTGTCCAACAGCCCGGCATTAAACGCGGGCTGTGCAGTTGCAACAGTTATAATCACCTGATCTATGTTGGCGACAGGCGGGCGAATAAGTTCGTTTTTGCGTTTACTTATTGTATGAAGCGTTCCAATTTTTTTGTCATGGTCGGTTACAGATATTGTTACATAATCGCCAACCAAGGGCGAAGTTTTACGGTTGCGAAATACCCCGCGGGCATTGCAAACATAGGATATACCATCTGCAAGCACAGTATACGCACCGGCAACGCCCTTTATAATTATACCGTTTTTATTCATCAAAATTTATTATCTGATCCCCCCGCGGGATTTCCACACCGTTTTCAACAGAATACATGCGGAACATTACCGTGCCTGTACCGTAAACATTAAACGGTATTGGGAAACGGTCAAGCGTTACAGAAGAATCATTGGCTACGACTACCGGCGGCTCGTTGCCTACCTGACGCGTAATGCGTATATGCACGGTTTCCGTATCGTCTGCAACAGGCCATAGCGCAATGTTTAATGTCCTGCGGGATTCCGTAGGTTCTTCTTCCACTGGCGGGGCTGGGGGCTCTTCTACAGGAGGTTCTGGCTCTTCTGCTGGTGGTGCCGGCTCTTCTTCTACCGGCGGTTCGGGTTCTTCTGCAGGTGGCGGCTCAGGGTCCTCTGTCACAGGCGGGGCTGGTTCTTCTGCCGGAGGCGCAGGATCTTCCACTGTTGGCGGTGGTTCTTCTGCCGGCGGTTCGTTAGGAGCAGCTGCAGGCGGCCCAGTACTTACAACATAGTTAACAACTGTCTCGCGATTAACAACACTGCCAGGGGTTGGAGTTTGCCCCATTACTGTCCCTGCCGGGTAAGTGGTGCTTTCCTGCTGGGTTCTGGTACCAGAAATCAACATTGCCTCGCGAAGACGCTCAAGCGCAACGGCCTCTGTTTGGCCAATTAATATAGGTACGGCAACTTGGCTTTCGTCAAAATCGTTTTCATTCTCGTTTTCGTTTTCATCTTCATATGGCTCATCAACAGGGTCCTGCTCGGTTGGAGTATATTCCTCTTCCTGCGGGCCAAGGCTGATGACAACCAAAATTGTGCCGCCTTCTGTCAGCCCTCTATATCCCGGTCTTTGAATTTGCCTGATTATATACCCATACGCTATTGTATTGTGGTACTCGAAGTCTGTAGCATAAACATATAAACCGCTTTCCACTGCGCGTTCCTGTGCGGCTTCCAATGACATATTTACAACGTTTGGGGGAATTATATAATCAGAATCGCCGCCGCGACTTAAACGGTTATATACTGCAAATACTAAAATTATCAACGGGATTATCAATATAAGACCCGCAACGATTCCCCCAAAAATAGGGACTTTGCTTGACTTCTTTTTTTCGTGATCATATTCATCGTCATATTCTTCGTACTCGTCAAACTCAAGATATTCGCTCTGCTCTTCATCGCCAGCATTATGCTCTATACCCTCAAGAAAACTGACACGGGCAGCCTCCCTTGCAAGTTTTCCGGTATCAGCGCCAATTATACGGGTTTGCGATGGGTTATCAACTTCAGATGTCACAAAAGAACCTGTACTATCGGTAAAGGCGCGTTTTAAGTCTGCAATCAAGTCTTCACAAGATTGATACCGCAGAGCGGAAGCTTTTTCCGTAGCTTTTTTTATGATTTTTACAATACTTTCCGAAACATTGGGGTTGCGTTCTAAAATATCTGGGAACTCGTTATTCAAATGGCACATGGCAATCGAAATTTCTCTTTCGCCATCAAATGGCAATGTTCCCGTCGCCATTTCGTACATACAAACCCCAAGCGAATAAATATCTGTTGTATGGTCTAAATATCCGTTGCGTGCCTGCTCTGGCGAGGAATAATGGACGCTGCCCATGCTGCCGCCTGCCGTTAGTGTAGACGAACGCGCAACCCTAGCAATACCAAAATCAGCAACCTTAATGACATTTGTTTTTGTTACTAATATATTTTGCGGCTTAACATCCCTATGGACAATTCCATTGCGGTGCGCCTCTGCAAGCCCTTCCGCAATTTGAATTGTAACGGCCAAGACAATATCGTTGTCAAACGGGGCCTTTTTTGTAACACGCTCTTTTAGATTTGTGCCATCTACATATTCCAGCACAATATAGCAAATCTCGCCGTCTTGGCCAAAGTCAAAAATGCTTACAATGTTTTGATGATTTAGCGCAGCAGCGGCGCGGGCTTCTTGTGGAAAACGGTCGGCTAAATCGTCGTCGGTCAAATAATCCTCTTTAAGCACTTTTAGCGTAACATTCCTATCCAATTTCCTATCATAGGCACAATACACTACCGACATACCGCCCGAACCCAATATCGCTTCAATCTCGTATCTATCTGCAACTACTTTTCCTGTTGGTAGCCTCAAATTAGCTCCCCCTTAGTTCTTGTTAATATCTATCAATACGGCGGATATATTATCAAGTCCGCCACGCATATTTGCTTCTTCAATCAAAAATTTTGCACGATGCTCTATAAAACCAGTACCGCTTACAATGTCCTTTATCTTTTGATCATCAAGCATATTTGTTAACCCATCAGAACACAATAACACAGATATCGTGTCCCCTATTGGCTTAACCGCGCCATCCACTTCAAATAATTCCGGCATTCCTAATACACGGGTTATCATATGCCTATCTGGGTGCGTCAATGCTTCTTCTGCTGTAATTTCTCCTGTTTTAACCATGCTTTCTACATAGGAATGATCGGCAGTAAGCTGGTTTATTTCATCTTTTGTAATGGAATATGCACGACTATCGCCAACATGCGCCAAAACTATTTTTTCGTCGGTAATAATGCAAGCTGTCAAAGTTGTACCCATATCTTGCATCTCGGGGTTGGTCTTTGCCATTTCGCAAACTTTAGCGTTAGCACCTTGGACCGCAGTTACCAGCAAGTCCAAATAATTATCGGACTTAACAAATTCTGCCGCTTTAAAATCCCGCACATATTCTGTAATAAACTCCACGGCTTTTGTGCTTGCAACTTCACCAGCGTTGTGGCCACCCAAACCATCTGCCACAATAAAAAGATTGGGCAGTGGGCCTATAGGCACGCTAGTAAAAAATATGGAGTCTTGATTTTGGCTTCTGCTACGTCCTATGTCTGTCAATCCTGCTACGTACATATAACACCCCTTTGATACGAAGTGATATCATTATAGTGCTTGTTGGCTTGGTTAACAAGGCTTTGGTGAAATGTTGTGAAAAATTGTAATAATTTAGGTTGACATACAGAGGACAGAAATGTAGCATACAAGTAGAAACTTGCTATCCAAATTGGTGGCACAGAGCCCCAATTAAACAGGAGGACTGTTTTCATGAAAAAAATTACTTTAGTACTGGGCGTTATCGGCGCGGATGTACACGCAGTTGGCAACAAAATTTTGGACTATGTGTACACCCAGGCAGGGTTTAATGTAGTCAACTTAGGTGTAATGGTTTCTCAAAAGGAATTTGTAGAAGCTGCTGTAGAAGCTGCGGCAGACGCAATAATTGTTTCGTCCCTGTACGGGCATGGGGAAATTGACTGCAAAGGTATAAGACAGAAATGCGATGAGGCTGGTTTGGCCGGTATAAAACTTTACGCCGGCGGCAACTTAGTAGTAGGCAAACAGGACTTTACAGAAGTAGAAAAAACATTTTTGGAAATGGGTTTTGATAGAGTTTACCCGCCGGGTACCGACCCGCAGCTTAGTATCGAGCATATAAAATTGGATATAAGCCAATCATGATGTCGCTGCAGGCCCGTCATTGCGGGCTTGACCCGCAATCCATGATTTTATGCTGCGATTTTGGCTCGACATTTACAAAACTAACCGTAATTGACCCAGACACAGGCAAAATTGTTGCACGTAGCAAGGCATTCACCACCATAGAGAGTAATGTAATGGATGGTTTTAACACCGCGCTGGACGAAATATATAATCAATGCGGCGTACGCGATTTTAAAACTCGACTTGCGGCAAGTTCTGCGGCGGGCGGGCTCAAAATGGTTTCAAGTGGCCTTGTGCCGGATTTGACAGCCAAAGCATCGCGCTTGGCGGCGGTAAGCGCGGGCGCAAAAGTGCTAAAAACTTATTCGTACGAGCTTACCGCAGGCGACTGTGACGAAATTATCGCAATATCCCCGGATATTATTTTATTAAGCGGCGGTATTGACGGCGGCAACAAAGATGTCCTTTTACGAAATGCCGAAAGCATCGCCAAAATACACGGCAATTTTTGTGTGATTATCGCCGGCAACCGCTCTGCAGCAGACGAGGCAAACCAGCTTGTACACGCGGGGGGTAAGCGCGCTGTTGTGTGCGAAAATGTAATGCCCCAGTTTGGCAAATTAAATATCGAGCCTGCAAAAACCGCCATCCGCGAGCTATTTATCGAAAATATCATTTCTGCAAAGGGGCTGGACGAAGCCCAGCGGTTTATGTCTGCGGAGATTATCCCCACACCGCTTGCAGTGTTTGAGGCGGCAAAGCTGTTGAGCGAGGACATTGGCCCGCTTATGGTATTTGACCTTGGCGGGGCCACAACAGATATATACTCCATGGCAGACGGCCTACCTAAAAACCCGCAGGTATATGTGCAAGGGCTGCTGGAACCTTATGCAAAACGCACAGTAGAAGGTGATATCGGCATGAGATACTCCCTTGCGCCAATGCTGGATGTGATAGAATTGGGCGACATTCCAAAAGAAGAAGTAGCCAATTGGAAAGCCATTTGTGAAACAGACCCATCCGTTTTACCAATTGGCGAATATGCCGCCTACCAAAAGGTTGAACAAGCCCTTGCAAGCGAGGCAATACGGGTATCCGCCGCGCGGCATGTTGGTTTTTACGAGAAAAACTACACTCCAATGGGCGAGGTAATTATCCAAACAGGCAAGGATCTAACACAAATCAAGTATGTAATAGGAACCGGCGGGGCAATTATCGGGGCAGCCGCACCGCAAGAAATACTACAAACGGCAGTATACAGTCCACGAGATTTAAATTTGCTAAAGCCGCAAAAGCCTGAATTGTTGATTGACAAAGAATATTGCTTTTCTGCAATGGGGTTACTGGCGCAAAAGTTCCCAACGCTTGCGCTTGATATGATGAAAAAGGAGATTTTGCATGGCTAAAGCATTTGTAGTAGGCATCGCCGGCGGCAGTGCAAGTGGAAAATCAACTTTCTGTAAACAGCTTGAAAATGCCCTTGCCGGATATAATATCATAATATTTCACATGGACCACTATTTTAAGCCAAAAGATATGCGCCCATATGTTAGCGCACCTATAACCAAAAAAATGTATATGGACGATAACCACCCAACAACAGTGGATTTATCGCAGCTTAAAAAAGACTTATCCACTGCCATAAACGATGACGCCGCAGAAATTATTATTGTCGAAGGCTTATTGACATTGTATGACGACGAAATTTGTCAACAACTAGACTTGAAATTGTTTATAGAATGCCGTGCAGACGAGCGTATAGTCCGCAGATTAAAACGAAATATGGAACGCGGGCTTACATTTGACGAAATAAGCAATGTCTATCTTGACATGGTAAGATACAGGCATGACGAATATGTCGAGCCATCAAAATGGAAAGCGGATTTAATTTTAAACGGCTCTATGTTTTCGGATAAAGCGTTAGAAATTATTGTTGGTGCGATAAAGTCATCGACAAAAGGCGGAAGTAATGAAGCGAAAACGTCTTGACCGTGATTTATGGTGGGATTTCAACAAAGTTAAATTTCCACTATATTATCAACATCGTGTCGATATTGACGAATTTCATGGCTTGGTGTGTCTTTTACAATTAATTGACGGGCAACCTTTTTATTGGGATTTACCCATAGCCGGAAGAATACCTGTAATAGGCAAGGGAATGACTTGGCTTCAATTAATCCCCGAAGGCAAAAGTCATGTGCTAACCGTAAAATATCTGCCAAATGATTCAGTGTCTATATGGTATACCGATATTATAGAGAATATTGAATTTGATGCAGACGGCGTAGCAATTTTTGTCGACAAATATCTTGATGTAGTATTTACCCCTCAAGGCGATGTTATAATTGACGACCGCGACGAACTTGACGAAGCCTTTCAAACAGGAAAATTATCAAGACAGCAATATGAGTTGGCATTAAAAGAATGTGACCTAATTCTTGAAGAATACTGCACGGATGTTGCAAAAACAGAAATTTTTTGTAATAAAATCTTGTCTCATATAAACGAAAAAATTAGGAACGGCGAAAAAGAATATCAGGAAGGTAGAAACTCATGACCCTAAAAAATGAAAAACTGTCGAACGATCTATTCCACAGCATTCGCAAAGAAGTATTAACCCAATGGGAAACAGGCAAAGACGTTAACTTTGACGAGGCCGTAGCCTACCAAAAGTCCATTCCAAAGGAAAAACGCTTTGCCGAAAAGCTAAATATGGCCGATGCAAACCGCAAAACTTTGACCCAACCCCGTGCAGGCGTAGCCCTTCCAGCACAGCTAATCGAGCTTCTTAGTTATTTAGAAACCGAGGGCGAAGCCGACCTTTTACCCACAACAATAGACAGCTACACCCGCCACAACCGCTACGATGAAGCAAAAGTTGGCATAGACGAAAGCATCAAAAACGACCGTTCTATGCTAAACGGCTTCCCGGCGGTCAATTTTGGCGTTAATGTATGCCGGCAAGTAACCGGCGCGCTAAAAAGCCCGGTTCAGGTGCGGCACGGCACACCAGACGCCCGCCTGCTTACGGAAATAGCTATCGCAGGCGGCTTCACATCCTATGAAGGCGGCGGGATTTCCTATAACATCCCATACGCAAAAAAACATCCGTTGGAAAAAACAATCTACGATTGGCAATATTGCAATCGCCTTATGGGCCTGTACGAAGAAGCCGGTGTTACTATCAACCTGGAGCCGTTCGGCCCGCTTACTGGCACTTTGGTACCGCCGTGTATTTCAAATACGGTGGCAATTATTGAAGCTTTGCTGGCTGCTGCACAAGGCTGCAAGCACATCACCGTGGGATACGGCCAATGCGGCAATTTGGTTCAAGACGTTGCGGCAATCAAAAGCCTGCGCGAACAAGCGGAATATTATTTGAAAGCGCACGGTTACAGCGACGTTAAAGTAACCACCGTACTGCACCAATGGATGGGCGGCTTCCCGCAAGACGAAAGCAATGCCTTTGGCGTAATTTCCTGGGGCGCGGCAGCGGCGGCATTGTCTTGCGCGACAAAAGTAATTGTCAAAAGCCCGCACGAGGCAATGGGAATCCCAACAAAAGAAGCAAATGCGGCCGGCCTAAAGGCCACAAAGCAAATTGTTAACATGCTTACAGACCAGCAGCTTCTTAGCTTGCAAGACGTAAATGCCGAATGCGATATCATAAAAGAAGAAACGCGCCTGATAATAGAAAAAACTATCGAACTTGGCGGCGGAGACATTGCAATTGGTACCGTCCGCGCTTTTGAAGCTGGCGTTATAGACGTACCTTTCGCGCCCAGCATGTACAACGCAGGCAAAATATTGCCCGCCCGTGACGATGTTGGCGCAATTCGCCTATTGGAATGCGCAAATTTGCCGTTTAGCAGCGAACTAAAGAATTTCCACCAGTCAAAACTGGAAGAACGCGGCAAGCGCGAAGGGCGCGATGTCAGTTTCCAAATGGTTATTGACGATATTTATGCCATCGGGCGTGGAGCATTGGTTGGCCGGCCGTAGGGAGAAGGCGAAACTCCATAGAAGTGAAAGGACACAGCGAATTGATGAAAACATCGCCGGAAACTTGGACAAACAACGATAATTACCTCAACGCTCACTTGGTTAAAGAGAATAGAGCACTCAAACAAGCGACTAATGCTATCCGAAACACCAACCTTCCACAGATGGAGGTATCCCCAGCACAAGGTAAATTCCTGTATTTGCTGGCGAAAATTGCAGGGGCAAAGCGCATATTGGAAATAGGCACTTTCTACGGCTACAGTACCATGTGGTTGGCAAAAGCCGTTCCTGATGATGGACTTGTCATGAGTCTCGAATTTTGTGAACTTTTTGTTAATATGGCGCAGAAGAATATAGATGATGCGCAATTATCAAACAAAGTAACGCTTCTATTTGGTGATGCTGCCGCTTCGCTAAAGAAACTAATTACAGATAAGGCAGAGCCTTTCGACATGATTTTTATAGATGCACACAAGCCAAGTTACCCAGAGTATCTGGAATTATCATTACAGCTTTCAAGACCCGGGACAGTCATTTGCGGAGATAATGTCATCCGCGACGGTGAATTGTCTAATATGAATAATGTCACTCCAAATGTACTGGGTACGCGGGAATTTACAGAAGCACTCGGTGCGTTGGATTCTATCGAGTCAACGGCTTTACAAACAGTGGGAATAAAAGGCTATGATGGATTCACCATCAGCCTGGTTAATTAAAACGGAGGTTTTATCAAATGAAAATCGTAGACATGGTATGTTCAACAGGCAGGACAGGATTTTTTTACGACGATCAAGCGGCAATTAAAGCAAACGCAGTAAAAGACGGCAACGCATACAAAGGCTATCCCATAACCCCCGGCTTTAACGCGGTACGCCAAGCGGGCGAAGCTGTTTCTATTATGCTTATCTTAGAAGACGGACAAATAGCGCACGGTGACTGTGCGGCAGTTCAGTACTCCGGCGCGGGCGGGCGCGACCCACTGTTTTTGGCAGACGAATTTATTCCCATTATCAACGAAGTAATACGCCCTATTTTGGTTGGGCGCGAAATTACAAATTTTCGTGAAATGGCTGGCGAGCTTGACACACTTCACTATTTGGGCAAGCCACTTCACACCGCAATTCGCTACGGGGTAACCCAGGCTGCATTGGACGCCGTCGCAAAGTCCCAGCACAAACTTATGGCGCAAATTATTGCATATGAATATGAAACCACTATATCTGACACGCCCATCCCAATTTTTAGCCAATCTGGTGACGAGCCGCAGCTTAACGCCGACAAAATGATTATGAAAAAAGCAGATGTACTGCCGCATGCGCTATTCAACAATGTAGATAAACTAGGCTTCCAGGGTTACAAACTGTTGGAATATGTAAAATGGCTACGCAACCGTATTTTTGACTTGCGTTGGGCAGACAGCTACAACCCAATCATCCATTTAGATGTGTATGGCACGGTTGGCACGGTGTTCGACCATTCATTTGATAAAATAGCGGAGTTTATGCATCATTTAGAATTTGCTGCAAAACCGCTAAAAGTGCGCGTAGAAGGCCCTGTAGACATGGGCAACCGCGAAACACAAATACTTGTAATGATGCGCCTGCGCGAAGTTTTGGAAGCGCGCGGCATAAATGTGGAACTGGTTGCCGACGAGTGGTGCAATACCCTTGAGGACATTATTCAATTTACAGAAAGCAAAGCGGGGCATATGGTACAAATTAAAACCCCCGACTTAGGCGGCATTAACAACTCCATTAAAGCGGTTTTGTACTGCCAGAAAAACGGCATGGATGCTTACCTGGGCGGCACTTGCAACGAAACGGAACGCAGTGCCCAAGTTTGCACACATATTGCAATGGCGGTATCCCCCGTGCAAATGTTGGCAAAACCCGGCATGGGCATGGATGAAGGCTACATGATTGTGTATAACGAAATGCGCCGGATTTTGGCGTTAAAAGATAGGATATAATGTATGAAAATTGAGACAAAACGGCTGATTTTACGGCATTTCACCATAGACGATGCAGAAGCCATGTACAAAAACTGGGCATCGGACCCGGATGTAATGCGCTACATGCCATACAATATTTGCGAAACTCTGGAAGCCACGCGCAAAAGTATCGAAGCTTGGATGGGCTATTTCAAAAGTATGGGCAAAAACGCCTGGCAGGCATGGGCCATCCAGCTAAAATCTACCGGCGAAGTAATTGGCACCGTAGACTTTGTCGAACTTGATACAGACGCCCGCTCTGCGGAAGTTGGCTACCAAATAGGCAAAGACTGGTGGGGCAACGGCTATTGTGCAGAAGCCTTGATAGAGCTTGCAAATTACGCATTCGATACAGTAGGCATAAACCGCCTGTGGGGCGGCTACGACCCGCGCAACCCCGCGTCCGGCAAAGTCATGGAGAAGGCAGGCTTCCGCTACGAAGGTACCCTTCGCCACCACAGATTGCGCCATGGCGAGCTGGTAGACCGTGTTATCTACGGCATGATACAGCCCGACCGTGTATGAAAATAACTTGCTCTACATGCGGGCCTGTGCCGCTTCATAGCGTCACTATTTACAACGATGGTTTACGCAAGCAAAAATTCAGCCTCTCCCCTATTCTGCCAACATGCAATGCTTGCGGCTCGGAAGTTGAAGTCAAGGGCAACACGCGTGGCGTGAAAATTCTATTGCTAAACGGAACATGCGGCAGCGGAAAATCTTCTACGGCAGAAGAACTTGTAAAATCCCACGGTTTTGCAGCTATTGACGGGGATAATGTACTAAGAGTAGTCGAACATAAGCTTGGTATGCGGCGTATAGACTTTGATTCGCCGGAAGTGTTTGAAGAAATTAGTACCCAAATTGACATATTATCTGCGATAGGAAATAAAATTGTTTTGACTTTCGTAGTCCTGCCAAAAGATTTACAGGATTACAAAAACATTTTTGAAAGGAAAGGCGTGAATTACCGCATAATACTACTAAAGCCAAGCTACGAAGTTGCCGTCAAACGAACGCAAACAAGAACTTGCTTTACAAGCATTACACCGGAAGTGTGGGTACGCTATTTTTACGACGCGCTGAATTTTGACGGAGTAGACGTATTCGATAATTCAGATTTATCGGTAGAGCAGTCGGCGGTGGAGATTTTGCAATTGGCCTTTGGCTAAAATTTTAATGCGGAAATATAGAATTTATGGAGGCTCGCTATGAACCACATTGAGAATTTTTATACCAACAACAATGATGAAGAAGCACGCTTGGGATATAGGCATGGCTTGGTAGAGTTTTTAACCACTATGCGGTATATTCAAAAATATTTACAGCCATCGTCTCATGTACTGGAAGTTGGCGCGGGTAGCGGGCGTTATAGTCGCGCAATAGCCGATATGGGGAATTCCGTTCACGCAATAGAATTAGTGTCGCATAATAGACCTCTCCCAAAATTAGCTTAACAGTTCAAAGTTGATAAAGCCACAAACTAAAGACATACGAACTAAATGCCTGCTTCTGCGATTGCGGTATCTGCTTGACAGACAGCGGAAAACT
>Ga0131853_10017360_pt1 | contig 13101 bp, 9 predicted proteins | sample TergutLab28metaG_FD_92764 | JGI IMG/M metagenome (GOLD analysis project Ga0131853, IMG submission 92764) | Labiotermes labralis P1 segment gut microbial communities from Petit-Saut dam, French Guiana - Lab288 P1 (version 2) (version 2) | ecosystem: Host-associated > Arthropoda: Insects >...
ATCTCAGTATTTAACCAACTTGATGCACAAAATTTGTTTCACAATAAGTTTTATTTCATGCCTCTACATGTTTCGAGCACATGTGCTCATCATCAGGTGGTCAAAATTGCATTACACAGCCTCTGGTATCGTCACACTGAAACAGGTGAGTGGTATAGAATTACTAAGATAGTAAAATTTTAGTAATTCTAGACCACTCACTTGTTTCAGTGTGATGATACCAGAAGGCTGTGTAATGCAATTTTGACCTCCTGATGATGAGCACATGGTGCTCGAAACATGTAGAGGCATGAAATAAAAACTTATTGTGAAACAGATTTTGTGCATCAAGTTGGTTAAATGCTGAGAAAAATATACTGAGATGCACGGTCAGCAAAACGTCAAAATTCGACAGTGTAGTTTTGCGTACAGAGTAATTGAATTTATCGCTGTGTAGGTCAAGGAAGGAAATAGAGGACGCAGACGTAAGGTTCATCTTATTATTAACCTCAGTACTGTACTGAGGTGTGGGTTTGCGACCGCTCACTTGTTGGAATTGAGGGCTTGGATCCTGCGAGGGTCACGAATATCTGTCTGTTGTGTTGTGTGTTGTCAGGTAGAGGTCTGTGCGACGGGTCGATCAGAGTATTCATACCGTGTTGAATGTGTCTGAATGTGATCTCGAAACCTCAAATATGAGGTCTAAGTCGACTAGAGGCTGTCGATCCATGAAGATAATCATTTACAGTTTATAGTTTATAGCTCTGGCTGTTTTAATCCTGGTGAGGCAGTGCCCAGTAACCGCCGCTAAGGAGACTGGGTGGACCCCTGTAAAGTTTTGGAGGTTTCTGAGAAAAACAAACTATCTGAACGTATTTCCGATTTTGTCTCCATGTTGCATTTATGTGTTTTGTACAACTACCACAACAAAAACCGACTGTTTGCTTTAAAATATCAGAACACTATTAGTTGTACTGGAGAGCAGTGGGTGTAGTGTGAGACCGGAACTGAATGTCTGTGCAGCAGTTCTGTGCACACACGAATATCAAACAAGGAATGTTTTTAAAAGCTTTTTTTTTTATTATTTCCCCTTTACGCTTGATCCCCTGCATAAATAAAGTTGCCATGGTGACACCAACCTTTCGCAAGGTGCAGCGGATTCGAAATTGTTGCAAAGTCACAGACAGCCTGAGGTTGCCATTTGAAATTCCTCCTCCTTGGTGTATCTCTTCTTCCGAGAAATTGGAGATAGAGTGTGGGCCCAGGTTTGGAGGCACCGGCTGTTACACAAATAAATATCCTTTCGTAAAGAAGTGGCCTAAATTGTATGCAAGATGTCTGGAAGTTCGTATAACATCGACAGGGCTCTATGTTACGTCATCAAAGGTCACAGTACAATTATGACGAATTTTGTTTAGGGCTGTTTGACCCTGCAACTTCATCATGCATAAAGTGAAATGCCAACGACCTACACAGCGGCTCTCAGGACCACCATCCATCTACAAACTGGGTGCAGGAACCATATACTGCAACTTAATATCTAGTTATTAATAATAATAATAATATTTATTTACTGCAATTGGGTTGTCACCCGGTGGCAGTGGTTATTTTACAGGTATACAAAATATTAAATTGTTTACTACTGAATTTAAGTCGGGAGGGCTACATGAGAAGCATGTAGTGGCAACTTGGAATCTTGGGAATCATCTCAGCATTTGCTTATAGACACAGGGAAACCAAGAAAAACCTGTGTCGAGATGGCCGGTCGCAGGACCTTCCGAGTACTGACTTCTAGCCAGCAGTCCGGCATCTAAAGTAAAAGCAGCAATGCACACACAGTACAACAAATACACACAAGATAAATACAACAATACACACGGCCAACCAACAACAATTACACACAAGACAACTTAAAACTAGCAACAATACACACGATACAAATTAGAATACAACATGTACAGCAGGCAAAAACAACCAAGCAAGAGAGTACTGTGTTCAGTTTCTTGTAATTATTTTTTTTCAATCAAAAATGCACTCACGCTTTCACCCCAGTCCTTCACTTCTCATCACTTACGACGCTATAAACCTTTTCCACAAAGAATCGTCCCCCGTCCCGCCATTCCCTATACTGCATTTCACTTCACCTCATTCCACTTCACTTTGCTTCGTTCACTTCACTTCACTTTATTTCACTTCGCTGCACTTTTTATTGGATAACTTTTCACTTCACTAGACTTCGCTTCACTACACTTTTCGATGATGTTCCTGATGATGGGCGTGTGCGCCCGAAACACGTCAAGCTAAGGAAATTTCAATAAATTACATTCTTGAATCAAGTTGGCATTTCACTTTATTCACAGTTATTACGTTTTTGGAGGTAACGAATGTAAATATCTTTAAGATATTTCATTACTAGGTGAGGATTGGCAAGGTTTTTTTTCAGTTTCTCAAGGCAAACATCGGCGAAGCACCTCACATTAGGCCTCAGTCCTAAATACGTCCTATAATTAGTTAGAATTCATTATTTACCGACAAACATGAACAATTGTAACAGTTTTTAAATGAAACACAAGCAAACAAATAAATGAATAATTTGATTAACATAGTGAAGAACGCTCTCCTTGCCCCCCCCCCCCCAAAAGAAAACTGAAGTAAGAATGGCCTCGCCACTTGCTCATACCCAAGCCTGGAAGCTTAAAGAACTAAAAATAACTGACATCGGAACTGTTATCACTGGATGCATTCTGTGTTCGTTTTTATCGTGTTTCCATTCTGTCTAGTTGTCACACCCTGTAGAATAGAATGTAAATAGGAATATTACGGTGACAGTTTTTATGTTTATCCTCCAACTGTGCTAAATTTATAATAAGAGGAACAAAATTACATCAGCACAACTTCTTTATGTCAGATATTTAATGTGGCAACGTGTTTCGACCTCAAAATATCATCTTCAGGCCAGTGGTAAAAAACATATAAAAATTTATATTGTGTGTATTTCTTTCATATGCAATACACAATTTGTTTTATGTTTTGTACCACTGGTCTGAAGATGATCTTTTGAGGTCGAAACACGTCGCCACATTAAAGACATAACTCCAAGTACGACTGGTGGCGGCTTTTTGTACCTCTTATTTATGTTACGAAGGTTACTGTCTTATAGTGTGTGTTGTGACGTCCAGCAGATATTTGCTGACGTCACGGAGGAAACAAACTTCTCAAAGTTCAGGACGCAAAAATAAAATTCTGTGCAGGAAGTGAGAAAACAAGTTGGCGCTGGCAGCTTGCCCCACGGCTGTTGGACGCCAAGCGCCTGGTCAACTGAACCCAAATCACACTGCAACTTTAACTTATCACGTGGCATTTATACATCACCAAATCTAACCAAAAACCAGAACACACTATTTAAGAATCGAAAATGCTAATGGGGTGCAATATTTTTTTAATGTCCTGTGATAGTGTAGGCAGAGGTTTCTTACCCTCAGGAATTGCACATCGATAACCTCTTGTTTGTTCTGACGGCCGTTTCGGAAACCAATGAGGGAAGTTTTGCTGCTTCGCCGAGATGTTATTTCACCAACTGCTTTCACACCTTTAGGTTTCCGCATGAGTGACATAAGTAATGACCGGCCGCCGGTCTGCTCGTCGGTCTGCCGTTTTTCGTACTGAAATTAGTTCCTTAAAGCCTGAGGGTCATCAGACGTAACACATGCTGTAGCTTGGAAACGTCTTACGTGCGATTTGTCGCGAACAAAAAGACAGCGAGACAGGATTTCAGCAGAGTACTTCGCTTTACACTGTCTGAATGTTTCAAACAATGCACCATACTAATTTATTCATTCATTCATTTTTTCATTTTTCTTTCTACTTTTCTTTCATTAATCCATTCTTCTTTTTATTTATTCATTCATTCTTTCTTTTTTCCTTTAATTCAGTCATTCATTCAGTCAGTCTTTCTTTCTTCACGTTTTCATTCATTCATTCATTCACTAATCTCATTACATTTCTTGTAATCTCATCTCAAACCGAAGCATCAACTCGCAGGACCGCATGACGTAACGGGCAAGCTGGTTTTCAAATTTCAGAATCATTCAATATTGGAGGGGAAGAGTGCGTGTCATTGAAGGTATGAGGCTATGCAGTTATAGTAACTGACAGACTAACTGGCTGAGTGACTACCAACGTAACCTAACCTAACTAATTAACTAATTAACTAGAGGCATGAAATAAACTTATTGTAAAACAAAAATTTTGTGCATCAAGTTGGTCAATTACTGAGATAAAATATACTGAGATGCACGGTCAGCAAAACGTCAAAAAATTAACTAAGTAAACTCCATGGAGAAGAGTCCCTCTTGAAAAGCTAACAGGTTCTTAGTTAGTCAAGAAATTCCCCACATTTTACGGAACCCAAAGGTTCACGACCGCATTCACAAGAGCCCCCCCACCCGTTCCTATTCTGAACCAAATCATACTTTTGCCAACAAACTTTATATATGTGTTTCGTATGATATAATAAACAGCAATCATTTCAGCAAACATCACTAACCGGCTGATTCTGTCTTATATTTATTTTACATTAAGATTTTTTTCGTAAAAATTTCATTTTTTCAATGTTGATGTTAGCCCTGATCATGGAGGGTGACATCATGTGGCAGGTGTCTGTGTTTGTGACGTTTAGAAATAACCGCTGCTTATCTTCAAGGTCTAAGTTGAAATTTTCCTAAAAACGGAAACAACATGATCAGCCCAAGCGTCTAAAACAACACATTTATTTTCTGTGTCGCAATGAAACAAGAGGAATAAATAAAAAAATGTAACATTACACAGCAGTGTACAAATGACTGCAATTCGCTCTTACCACTTTAAGAGAAAGAAAAGACGCTACTTGATGCAGTACCACAAACTGCAACAGGTATTTAACTTTTTGGCGCCGGAATTATTTTTTTAATTTTAGCACATTCTGTATATAAAATGTGAATAATACAGGAACAATTTAGAATTATGAAACAAACTGCATTTTGAAGAGAAAAACGGAAATTATATAACATGTTTAAAATATTCAGTACCTATATTTGTTGAATAAATATATAAAATGCAACTTTAGAGGTTAGCGGTGCGGCACGACCTCTGTAGTTGATATTAGGCGTCTAAATGTTAAGGGAAAAATCGTTCTTATATCATCATTGCTGATGTAAGATGGTATTGAATGGTAAACGATATTGCGCTTTAGATAAAGCAAATCGAATCAAATTTGTGATTCGATACTGAGACAAGTATTAATTAAATCCTTTTCATTCAGCTAACTGAATACTGAGACAAGTATTAATTAAATCCTTTTCATTCAGCTAACTGAATACAATTATATAAAATGGTAAAGTGATCCCTTTACAGGCCCGGTGTGGCCCAGAGGGTTGGTAGGGTTATAGTTCTACTCTTCCATGACCGCTGCACTAGAAGGGGGTGAGTGGTCAGCAGCACGCTCCGGTCGCATTTTACCCCCGGGAAAGACCCGGTACCCATTTTGGGTGGGCCACAGGGCCGGTCTGGACGGGCAGAAAATCTCGTCCACCCCGGGATTCGATTCCGCACCGTCCAGCCCGTAGTCAGTCCCTAAACCTACTGAGCTACTCGGCCCACGAATATATTTAGATACTTGAGTACAATTTTCACAGCCAACCGCGAATCTTACTATTAGCAATATTAACCGGACGGTTTATATAATTTATGTGCAGTGTAGACGGCAGGAGCTTAATCTCTATCAGCTTCAGACCTCACAGTGTTTGTGTGTGCCTTCATAACTTCACCCTATTTTCTGTATATTGCGGAAGTCATATACCTCACTCTTGCACACCAGGGGGACTAACGTGTGAACAATAAATTTGTCCCCAATGCCCGTTCATCACAACTGGCCGAGACAAGGATTTCGCCCTTCAGGAAAACTGAGCACTTTCTCCTTACAAGTCTTCAATCGACGCCCGGAATTGAGGTTGTATTTTCTGCTGGCACAATATGAGGTCCGTTATTATCCAGTGATGCATTCCATGTTGCAGACAAAACACTATATGCTGATATGTTAGAATTAAGAGTCCAGGAGGAGAGACATATCCTGCAAAGGATAAAAAAGGAGGAAGGCTGTATAGATTGGTCATATCTTGCTTAGGAACTGTATTCTAAAACAAGTTATTGAAGGGAAGCTAGAGAGAAGGATATAAGTGACGGAAAGACGAGGAGGAAGAAGTAAGCAGCTACTGGATGACCTTGAAGAATCTAGAGGTTACTGGAGATTGACAGCGGAAGCGCTAGATCGCACCGCGTGGAGAACTCGTTTTGGTAGGGGCTATGGACTTGTGGTAAGACAGACCGCCGAATGCATGAAGGTTAGAAGTTCAAAACATACGTAGATACGGAATGAGTTAGGAACTGTAAGCATGGCGTGGTAATTGTGGTGCATTCACCTCTTTTGATGTGGACGTCAACGTAAACGCTCATTAAATTGGGTTCCAGATTTACGGATTGGAAATAAGCATAAATTTAGCTTTTGTTTAATCGCGTCAAAACACGTAAGCGTCACAGCAAGAATACGTTCCAAACAAGACGTTTTGTGTCTGGGCTCAACGTGACAACTTTGATTGCACGACGACTAGCGCACGACACTGCGCTAATGGCTGCGCATGTCGTCCTGCGAGGCTTTGTTGCTGTATTCTCTATAACGGAAACTGCAATACGAGAAATTTGGCAAATACTGGCAAGATTCGTCGACGCCAGATTCGAGGGAAAAAATTTTTATCACCTGAGCATACGCCAACAGAAAGTCAATACAAATCAAATAGGTGTTTTTAACACATAAATTATGGCGAACGATAAAATTTCTTTATATTCTACTGACTCTTGTATTTTGCGTTGAAACATTAAAATCTCCCTCAGTGCTATAAAAAGTGAAAACATAAACATTCATACTGTTGGTGGGGCGAAACCGATATCAGGTGTAGCGGCGAAGTTGTGTTCCAGAAATATATTTTTTGAGTTCATACCGGTTTGTCCATTAGCAAGGCAGTCCATCACAAAGAGATAATTAATAGCAGGAGAGATTTTTGTTTGTGAAAAGCAGCGTCGATGTAGGTTCATGTCTTATGGCACACATAGCGGTGTCGAATGGCAAATAGCTGCCGACGTTTCGGGAGAACTCCCTTTCCAATCTACTTGTGATGTTTAGACTCTGAAAAGGGAGGAATAAATTCAGCCCTTGAAGTTCGGCAAATACGTACCCATCGACACGGTGTCATTCCATAAAACTTTAAACTTCACGTAATAAAATGTACCTAAGATGCTCTGCCTGAGCCTCGAAACTTTTGAGCACTAATTCTCCCTCCCCATACCGGCAATTTAACGCTAACAAACTTCTGAATTTTGCCCACACAATGCACGTAAGTGTTGGTATGATTCTGACACAGAAAGCGACAATTTCTCCATAGAGCATCGTCTGATTGCTTTTTATAATAAAAGACGCTGTGTTTTCTGTGAGGTACGAACCGAATAGACATGTATAATACACATACATGCAAACTTTATACATCCTTTGCCTACAAAGTTTTGTGAAACATAAAAAATAACAGAGCCGTTACTTATATTGGTAGTACTGCATTATGGCATTCTGCACTAGTTATTGGAGGACAGTTTCTGGCAATTACCGTGTTGACGACAAGTTTACGAGCGGTCATCATCCAGTGTGAGGCGACAGATATGAGAACACAGAATGCTGCCTTTAACGGTCAGCCTTTAGAAGCTCTTCGTTAGATCAGCGATATTCCGCAAAATCATTTTCGGATTCTGGTCATTATAGCAGTAGGGTCACCAGTGGTCTGCACACTTCTAGGACGTGGAGTGGTTCTGGCCGTTGTGGCGCGATTTATATTTTGACACCTTCTGTAGGAAAGGCGTGAAGAAAATACCGCTTACAAGGAATCTAGGAAGTGTGTCATCCCCGTTGTTTTTGTGAAACTTGGAAAATTGTATGTATTCAAACACAACAGTGTCACATGAGGTGTATTTAATGACTGTATAATGGACAACTACATGTTTCGGCCTGTACTGGCCATCTTAAGGTTGTCTACACCACGTGCGCGTGCATGCCTATAGTAAGATCTTAAGTTCCCCTAAGACAACCTGAAGATGGCCAGTACAGGCCGAAACATGTAGTTGTCCATTATATATTCATTAAATCCACCTCATGTGACACAGTTGTGTTTGACTACATACAATTTTCCAGGCGCCCCTTACAAGAACCAGGACTAGACTAAAGTTGATGTGTGTTACGGGCTTGACAACGTTTAGGCGTACGCGCCAGGATAATATTAAGATGGATATTATGGAAGCAGTGTGTGGGATTTATATTTTCTTTTCCTTTCCGCTCCACGTAGGTTCCAGTGGCGGAATCTTGTGAACACGATAATGAAATATCTTCCTGTGTAAAAATAAACTTTTTCCAATATATTGCTTTGTTTCCCTTAGATTTAACTACCCAGAGCGCCCTCAGACAATACTAATTACTGTCAGAGACCAGTGACAGGTGGAGGGGGGTTCGCTTTGCACTCTAATTTGTGTCCTACAGTTTAGGGACTTCAGTAAATGTACTGGTAAAACAAACCATGTGCAGGCTTGGACAGGCCCCGAGGGTCTCAAGAGGTTGAGGCTCCCAAATTTCACAACAATCGACACAAGAATTTGGTAAGTTTGTCAGCGCAAAGTGTATCCGTGTATTAACTTTCTGATTGTTTCAATTCCTAATACCACAAATATTAAGACTAATGGAGTAATCAATAAAATATGTGACCCTAAAAAACTAGTAAATCAATTAGTAAATGCAATCGTCCAATTTGCAAGAATACCATCAAAATCCGCTATCTGCTGAGTAACATCTGCATCGCCAGTACCAACAACTAATAAATTTGCATTCATCGATTTAAGTCTGTCTTAAATATGTAAATATCTAACAAACGTAATAAAACCTTGGCATTTCTCTAACCTTGATTATCGTAATTAACATTACAAATAAAATTAATCTACTACTTCTACTTCTAACTCCCCAGGAATATTCCTGGTGCTCATTTCTGTCGGAGGTTGAGTCGACCCCAGGGCCATAGCACGGCCAGAAGAACTGACACTATCGCGAAAGGAACCAGCGACATTCCGGCTGGTTCCCTCAACCAAGTGAAAGACCGCGTCACTCTCCACGAAGGTACTTAAAAAGCAGACAGAAATGTAAGTGAAACTGTGTGAGAGGGAGCTCTCATCCGTAAATACAGGGCTTTGCCAAACACCACGGTCGAATTATGTGGCACTAAACTGCTGATATCTCGTCCTGTGGCTTAGTACTTTAATGACGTCAGCCGCCTCCGTACCCACTCTGCAAGTCGCGAATCCCACTGTCTTCCTAACTGCTGTTGTACTCATCATTACACTTGGTTATTTTCTTCACTTTCCAGACCAAAAACTGCTAATCGCAATCATAGCAGGTAGCGACCAATTCCTTTAATAATTTCACTCCTAACAATGTACAAAAATGTATTAATTTGACGTTCATAGGGCCGTGCATCTTAATATTATTTATACGGATTATGCCTCCTGCTTGCTAACAAGCAGACAGCAGTATCTGACAAATGCTGTTGCTGTATGTACGGTCTTAACTACTGATGATGGACGGAAAGACCGCTCGAAACATGTAGAGCGTCATTCCAAAATAAAATAAATTTGATACATTGGCGCATCTAGTTGGTTTTACTGTAGAAATAAATATAGTAAATTTATTTAAGAATTCCTTCATATTTCGGTCTATCGGCTATTTTAAAAACGAACGGATCGTAAAATAAAAAGATAGAAAGATACAAGTTGCAGTATTTAAATAAATAATTAATTTATGTGTTTCTACACAGTTTATTATGTTTGTTATGATCTGATTAAAATGGAGCAAAACTGTAAAATATGTTACAATATAAGACAGAAAGAGTCTTTAACTTTTCAATTGTACAGTTCGACAGTGCTGTACTGGACTCAGAATAAAAATTTTTTGAGCTTTTTATATGCTCTAATTTTTGGAAAACACCGCAATTTTTCGTAATTTGGATCCATTTTCAACCTCACACGCACCTGTCGTGTTTAGCCGGACAGAAATGTCCACCACTCTAAAAATGCCAGTTAACTGTGTATGGGTTTGTGTCTTCAGGTTTGCCAACGGCAGGTATTTGAAAATATTTGGAAGAGTGAAAAAAACATTTGGATAATTGCCAGTGAAGAAATAAATCTAAGACAAGGAACAGTGATGAACATAAACACTACAAAAACCGCAAACAATTTAGGCCACAAACAATAGCCCGGAATAAGTTTCAAATTAAAATAATTAAAATGAAATTATAGGATTACATGTAATACTCATGCCTAATTATAAACAAATCATATATCACAGATATGAGCACATACTTACAATTATGTTCCTTCAAGGTGTCCCCGCATCTGCGCGAACATCTGGGGAGCTTCCTGAGAGAAGGCCTTTTTTACAGGCAACCATACTTTCCAATCCATCGAATAGACTCCCACGCTGAGCAATTCCTTATGCTGGATCACATAGAGTCACTGAAGAAAACGGAAAGAGGGAAGTCAGAAGATGACGACATATGTTGCTGTGTGCTTTTTTTTCAATTTGATGAACGATAAATATTAGGAACATAGTAAAAATCAGTGATAATTAAGGTGCCAAAAGGAAATGATAAGTGCGCATGGAGTCAGGCACGTTTTTGTTAGTTCAGCACCGAAAGTTATCTCACCCACGAGTCTTAAACTGTGTGTTACATTTACAAATAAGAAGACACGAAACAGACACCTTTTCGTTGTTACACCGTGCATGTTGTCGAGTTACTCAATTATTATACCAACCACTGCAGATATATAAAATTTATAAAATTTACACATTAAAACATTAAAAACGCTCCCAACCTGTTTCGGTCCTAAGACCATCATCAGGGAGCCATATCGTCCTTGCTAAAGTCACACTACAAATAGTCACATATTAATTTCGCTGTACCAGTTGGATATTGTGGCAGCATGCAGTGTTGTGTAATGTTATGTTGCGAAGAGTGCCCTGCTACGGATGTGCATTCTGTGCTTCGTTGCAACGCAAGTTGATACGTGACAACACGACATGCTGCCACAATACCAAACTGGTACAGCGAAATTAATGTGACTTCTTTTTAGTGTGACTTTAGCAAGGACGATATGGCTCCCTGATGATGGTCTTAGGACCGAAACATGTCGGAGCGTTTTTAATGTTTTAGTGTGTAAATTTTATAAATTTTATATATGTGCAGTAGTTGGTGTAATAATTGAGTAATGAAACAGACGTCTTTATATAAAAAAGGAAATTTTTAAGAAAAAGAACTAAGCACAAATATGGACTTTCATCAGGAATCAACTGCAGGAACGATGGACGCTCGGGCAGAAATCGGTATGATTTGGGAACATCTTGCGACCTGCCAACCATAACAAAGCTTCTCACGGAACCTTTCCGCCCCACGTTTGGTTACAAAATTGCACTTTGCACTGCATGATTCTCACGCTGCCCCCCTCCCTCCTCCACCCAATGTCAACATAAAATTTTCTCCAAATGCAGCCCTCCTAATGTATATAACAAATTTCAACTCAAACACAGTAACTGCTCACATTATTCCTTCTGCTGTGGACCCAAATCAATCCATTTCTTGATGCTGATTTCATTTCACAGTGCCTACGCATGTCTCCAGACCACCACTGCAAAAAGTAAAAGCCAGCACTACTGGCTGGGAATCTGGGAATCTTCCTACAACTATAATTCATCGCCATTTTACCTATCATATTTTTTTCACACTTACTACAACGTAATTCGTATTAGTCTCCGTCTACGCTTTGTATTAATAATATTAACTGACTAAATTATCCAAAGGGCATCTCAAGCCTCCACATTTTGTACGTCATGACACATACAGTACAGTACACTGCTTGGCACTGGACACATAACACACAGGAAGTTCAAATAGCTTCTCGATCCATGACCGTTCCATCCACACAACAGTGCATGTGAGCCTGCTTGATCGTGTTTGTGGCTCGGCATCGCAACAAGTTACCAAAAATTGCAGACTTTCTTATTCGACTTTATTGAACCCCTTGATCCATAGTTTGTACCAACTGCTGCAAACATTAAATCACTACGTTATACTACAGTAAAATGCCCTAATTTGTTGTGATTTGCATGAGTTTAGCCGTTAACGCTGATTATTTTCCTGTAAATAATTAAATAACTGGTATTTATAACAGTGAGACAGCTTGTCTTTTGTCAAGTAGGAACGGAGTTTTGATATAATTTAGATTACTGTAAGGCTTGATACTGGTAATTTTCTGTACCTCGTCAGTGCGGTAAGATATAACATGAATCATATTAACTGCACCTTCAAAGCAAGTTTTTCAGACCTGGTGCCACTAACAGTACAGACAGTGCAGTAGCTGTATAGGGCTACAACTGGCATAGCAGCAAGCTACACCGCGTTGCCTACTGTACAGGCTATATGCAGTCATGTACGGACTGTAGGAGCATGGAGCAGGTGGAGCAGACCTGCATGACGGAATTATGTAACGAGACGGACAGCTGTCTCTTGTCATCTGCGCTTAAAGGGCAAACTAGTTGGACGGATAACGAAATCGGATCTTAAACTGACAGGGTGTGAGCGACGGCAGGCTGTTTTGTACAAGGTAATGAACTTGGATGTTGCGAAAGACTGGGGTTTCTCACACAGATGTAGTTGGATTCAAGTATTTTTGGATGCGAAGATGTGTCCACCGGTAAATAGTTACTGGCCTTTGGGTGGAACTCATTGCATCCGTCCTCAGGGTTGTACTATCAATATCGTGGAGCGTAGTCTCTTTGAGAAGCCGGTAAATATTTACCAGTCGATATGGTGTAACATCCCAAAAGAAATTTACTTTAGATGCCGGACTGCTGGCTAGAAGTCAGTACTCGGAAGGTCCTGCGACCGACCACCTCGACACAGGTTTTTCTTGGTTTCCCTGTGTCTATAAGCAAATGCTGAGATGGTTCCCAAC
>Ga0131853_10017362_pt1 | contig 13100 bp, 7 predicted proteins | sample TergutLab28metaG_FD_92764 | JGI IMG/M metagenome (GOLD analysis project Ga0131853, IMG submission 92764) | Labiotermes labralis P1 segment gut microbial communities from Petit-Saut dam, French Guiana - Lab288 P1 (version 2) (version 2) | ecosystem: Host-associated > Arthropoda: Insects >...
CCACCACTACTACTACCACCACAACCACCACTATTACTATTACCACCACCACCACTATTAATACCACCACCACCACCACTACTACTACCACCACAACCACCACTATTACTATTACCACCACCATTACTACTACTACTACCACTACTACTACAAACTACGATAGCTATTTATCTTCCTTATTTTCGCCTATTTTCCAACTTTTTTCTACTGTTTCTTCATGAATTTCTTTCCCTGCTTTCATTATTCAACGTAAATATATCTACAGTTTTGAAAGCGATGAGTCAAACCCCGTTTCGTTTCTTTCAGAAACGCGACCTCCTTTACATCGTTCATGCAGTTCCTGCGTATAATAGTCTGCTAGGAAACTGCAGACATGAATTTGTCATCATGCCATTTTTTCGCTTACTAGGAGGGAGGGATATTTACAGTTCTTATGCAGGATAATTTTTAGGTTGGCCATCTGGCATCTAGATGCCTACACCGTTATAAACACAGATAAAAGAGTCACTGCCTACTTTCGTATTGATCACCCTGGTTGATTGCAAAGAGTGAAGTTTCGTTTACCCTACTGTAAAATTGCACGTTGTTTTTTTTTTTAAGTAGAATTAGTTTCTTGACCCAAATTGTCTTCAAAATACGAGGATGCACTTATGGATCTTTAAACCTGCTAGGCTGTGTTTAATATATATATATATATATATACTGAGAGCTTCGTAAAATAAAAAATAAACACCCTGTATCTATATACAGGGTGTCCCAGGATGTGTTTACCATATTTCGAAGGATTTTTTTTTCGTTAAATTACATCGATGTTATCAAACACCTACACTCGAATTTGAATGGGTTACGAGAAAATGAGAGTATAGATTTTAAAGAATTTGGGCTTTTATACACTTATATTACAAAATAAGTATTACAACTGAGAGGAATTTGTATTTCCCGTAATGTTAACCACTGTACTTACAATCTAATTCACATCTCAGTAACATAAAGACGTTGGTTTAGCAAGAGAAATTCGTAAAAGTTTCATAAAAATCGTCCTTATGTCTCCAAGTATTTCATATAACACACTCGCCACTGTATTGCTAGGCCTGGATATCGGCTGGAGAACGGACATGCGCAGAGTATGGATAAAACATCTTACTAAACAGGTGCAGTAGGTGGAAACGCAAGAAGAAATTAATTTTCTCCCATGATCCATAACAATCCGTCTGCGGATGCAGTTATGTTTGGTTATGGTGATATAAATTATAGTAATGAACTTTCTAACGAAACACGGCAGAGTCCTTCTGGTACACCCTGTATATAATTGGGTGGGTGATGAACGATGAATTGTAAACGTTTGGAAGTTAGCGATGTTTTTATAATCTGCGTGTTTTCCCGGTATTTTCTGGAAGTACTGAAGAAAATCAGGAGTATATATATAATAAAGATATTCGTTATTATGGCAGAGATTCGAACCGAGTGACTCGTTAATGACAGTCTGTAGCGTTACCGCTACAAGAAACTGCCCTGTTGTTAAACTGTAATGTGAAGAAGCTTTTTTGGTGATAAACGTAAAAATTTTTGAATGCCAGAATTTATTGGGCAGAATTATGTAAATAATTACAAATAATAAATGATGAAAAAATGGGAGAAATTTTTTGTATATAAAGCCTTCATAGCTTAATGTCATTACAGTCCAGTCACAGGGACTAACAAGCAATCTTATTCTAACCTAAAATATTAATCTTGCACTAAACTTAAGAATTAACCCATTAGCGTCTCTCTGTTTCTGCTGCAATAATGTGTACACGTTTTGTTGTGTACTGGCACTTGCACTGTCTCTGCTTGTACATTAACACTTACACTGGCACTGCCTCTGCACTTACACTAACACTTACACTAGCACTGCGTCTGCGCTTACACTAGCACTTTCACTAGAACTGTCTCTGCACTTACACTAACACTTCCTCTGCTCTTACACTAACACATACACTAGCACTGTCTCTGCACTTACACTAACACTTACACTAGCACTCTCTCTGCACTTACACTAACACTTACACTAGCACTGTCTCTGCACTTACACTAGCACTGTCTCTGCACTTACACTAACACTTACACTAGCACTGCCTCTGCACTTACACTAACACTTACAATAGCACTGCCTCTGCACTTACACTAGCACTCTCTCTGCACTTACACTAACACTTACACTAGCACTATCTCTGCACTTACACTAGCACTATCTCTGCACTTACACTAACATTTACACTAGCACTTCTTCTGCACTTACACTAATACGTACACTAACAATGTCTCTGCACTTACACTAACACTGCCTCTGCACTTACACTAACACACTAGCACTGTCTCTGCACTTACACTAACACTTACACTAGCACTGTCTCTGCTTTTGCACTATCACTTAAACCAACTCAAAAGATTTTTAAAAGGGACTAATAATGAAAGTAAGGGAGAAGTGGTGATAATAGCAAATACTGGATACTACAAATTAACTAGGGCTTTGTAACGAAGAAACCCAAGACCTTCAAGTTATGACAGTTCAACATATATGCTACTGCTTGTCATTCAGTTTCCTAAGAAACTCTCCTTGAACTACCTGCTGGATCACAAGATAATTTATCTTGAACAGGCGAATCCCATTTCGCTACTTCCTTCTTTAAGGTTATGACACGACTTGTATAATATATTATGCACCGTCAATACACGACATACGTCAAGACAAGATGCAATAATTACAATTAGGTTATATTTGGCTACATGTTTCGGCCATGACCGGCCATATTCAGGTCAAATAAGAACAACATTAAGGTACAGTAAAAATATTACTCATTGGGATCCGCTTTCTTTCACATTAAAACTTGGCAAAGCATGAAATTTTCTACTCATTATTAAAATTTTAATCATAAGCAAAATTTGACAATGGGATAGCCTCTCTCTCTAAAAAAAATGACATGGTATTCATATCTTCACATTCCAACCTAGATAAACTCTGTGGCTAATACACAAACAACTAATTAAATAACTCTCTGGGTCAGACCTTTTCTTGAGAAGCTGTTACTTCCTTAGCTATTCAAGAAATTCTCCGCATTTTATGGAACCCGTAAGTTCATAACCGTCTTCACAAGATGTAGCTACTTGCCCCTGTCCTCAGCCAGATCAATCCACTCAGAACCATGCTATCTTACACTTCAACAACAATTATAATAATCCAATCCACGCATTTGTTGTCCAAGTGGTGTCAGTTTTCAGGCTATCACTCCAAAACTCTGTATGCATTTTGTCCTTGGCCGTGCGTGCTACACGTCCCTCTCGTATTTTCCTCCTACACTTTGTCACCCGAAGAATATTTGGTGAGGCATTCAAACCAAGAATCTACTCGTTAAGCAGTTGTTTCAGTTCTCCCGTTACTTCGTCTCTCTTATGCCCGAATGCCTTCTCCAGCACCCTATACTCAAACACTGTCAGCCTTTTATCATCCGTTAAACATTAAAGCCGAAGATCCAATTACGTATGACATTATTAAATACCAAATTATTTAGAAATTCTTATTAAATATCTATGAAAACTATATATTTGTTTTCAGCCATTTTCACTTTCCTCTCCGTAAGTACAAGGGTGCTGATAATTCCTTAGCCCGAACTGTTAATTCTTACGTGAAAATTAAAAACATAAGTTGCCTTTCATCCCTCTAAAGGTTCTTGACAGTCTGCAGCAAGCATACATTATTTGATCTGAGCAGTACATTAGCTTCCAACGACACTACCGATTCCGTCCTAAGATATCGGGACTTATCAGCGCCTCGGTAATTCACTGTTTCAATCACAGTTTTCCATATCGTATTATTCTCACGTGGTCAGATCGTTATCTGCCTTCTATATAATCGTATTATTCATCTCCGTCTTCACAAATGTCTATTATCCAGAATTGGATAAGATTTTTTTTTTGTGCGTAAAGTCTCTAGATAAAAATGTTACACATTCAAGAGCCACCCTTCTTCCCATGTTTGCTGCGAGTCCTTATCAAGGAGTGAGATCCTCAGGACACGTGTCATGTAGGAGGAAGATCATAAAAGCACAAGTAGCTTCAATTGGAAAATATGAAGAAATGGATCATTTTGAGACCTTGCCACAGAAGAGTAATTATAATTACACAGTATATTTGTATTACTGCATTATATTATATTATATTATATTATATTATATTATATTATATTATATTATATTATACAGCGATTTTAGTATTCTGTATTTGATATACAGTCATTAAATAAATTACGCACTATCGTGTAGGGTTAGAGATTGTGAGAATGTTTCTAACGGTGTACGCTAAGTGCTGTGAGCTTTGCTGCAAGCATGGCGGGTCTCCGGTTTTCATGGACCAGTGGAGTCTGTAATATTTGCCCATAAATTAAAACCACTCAGATGGGGAACATGAGAAGAATTAAATGCTGATGCAAACCTCATTTCTTCTTTCTCTTGTACCTGGTGCTTCCAAAGCTCCTTCCTTTTTGTGGTAGACTTCAGGCCCGCACACAAAACACACACATGAAGACACCATGTTCTACCATGAATATTAAACAGGTATTTTATTTTCGTGATACAATAAATGAGCAATGTTTTCTCTTTTTTACATTCGTTTTACATTCGCGTGATTAGATTGTGTTTGTTTCATACGATATCGTAAATCCGATGTTGTTCGATAGATAAATATCGAAACCAATAACATTAATAGCAGATCTGTGTTGTTGTCTGCTGCATCTTAGCAAAATTTTTTCAAAAGACATGAATAACAAAGTTGCAAGTCGCTCGATCAAGGAAGATTGAACATGTGTGCTTTTATGTTAGCAGTGTAGCCAACTGGCTAATTAAGTAGCTCTAATTTTCCTTCTCTGAACGTAAATTTGCAATTAACATAACAATTAAATGACAAATCAGATTGTTAACTATAATATTTTTCCGCTTTTTGCTTCCAGTAATTACTGCCTCATTTACGAGTATAGTTTAGTAACATTTAGTGCAGTATCCCAAGACTTGTTCCATCCTGGAGAAAGCAGTAGCTAACACAAAGCAGGCGACCGGCTAATCGCACATAAGTACACACCCGTTAGTCATTTGATTTTAATTGTATTACACCTTCATCACACGTGGCACGCTCGTGTTAACTAACACAGTTAGCATGAGCGTTCCGCAACAGCTCTAACAGAATTTGTGTACCCATTTACAAAAGGGGATGGATTCTCCTTTTGCAGTAGCAAAATGCGAGAACTTGCCGTCCAAAAATTTAAGGATTAAGATTTACAGAATTATAATTTCGCCTTTTGTTTTGTTTGTGTGTGTGAAACTTGGTCGCTCACTTTGAGGGAGGAATGTAGACTGAGGGTGTTTGAGAATAGGGTGTTGAGAAGAATATTTGGCCCTAAGACGGACTAGGTAAAAGGGAGTGGAGAACACTACATAATAAGTAGCTTAATGATCTGTGTTCCTCACCCAATAATGTTCGGGTAATCAAATCGTAAAGAATGAGATGGGAGGGGCATGTAGCACATATGGGGGAGAGGAGACGCGTGTACAGGATTCTAGAGGGTGGGGGAACCTGAGGGAAAGAGACCACTTGGAACACCCAGGCGTATAATGGAAGATAATATTAAGATAGATCTTCAGGAAATTGGGTGGGTGGGCTTGGACTGGATTAAACTAGTTTAGGATAGGGACAGGTAGCGAGGTCTTATGAAGACGGTAATGAACCCTCGGGTTCCATAAAATGCGGGGAATCTCTTGACTAGCTCAAAAACCGGTTGGTTTTTCAAAAATGACTCTGCTCCATGGTGCAAGTAAGTAAGTAAAATGAGATAACGCTTTTCGCTTTTTAAGTTTTAGTCCTGCTGAAGCGGTTTAAATGAAAACTACCTGCTGCCAGATTACGTATCCTGCATCTTGTTGTAATGTTCCCAATATCTTTTGCCATTGACTATGTATTGTCATTTAGTGCTGTAATTTATTCCATTAGTTGTGTTACTTATTTATGACTACATTCATGTACTTGTAACGAGGGACAAAAACCTCCCACGTAACACAAAGCTGATGGTCTTAAACTCTTTTCGTTACATTCTATTGAAGAAGACAGTTTATTGCCTGTTACAGTGTATGGCACCACAGTGCTCTCTACTGTACATCACAGCGAACTAACTACCAGGAAAAGCTTTTTACTTGAACAAGTGGTGTTGACGTGTTAACTTTTCAATACGTCAGTCCCGTTGTCTACTAGTGTTATCTCTACGCTGCTCTGATGTCTGTTGGTTCTCCATTCTGTGTCGTCAATAATTTTAATCCTACCATAGGTCTATACTGCATGTACTGTAAAGGGAGTTACGATAAACATCCGATAGATCGCACTGCTGTCATCACAAATGCAGAAACATACGCCTGCTTAAAGTTCCATGATAATTTTTTTTTTACCTTAACACCTGTACAGCTACTTATGACATCATTTCGATTATAATGGATGGATAGTCAGTTCTAATCAGCATTAGTAACATGCCCGAATGTACTTGTAATTCTCAATACATTTCCTCCATTTGCCATATGGGGTGATCAAACCGAGGAAAAGGGGATAGACAGGACATGTAGCTTACAGTAAGAGACGAGGAATAAGGACAAAATTTTGGTTGCAAGACTCGAAAGGAAGAAACGTTTTAGGACGGCGATACATAAATTTTCCCAAAACCGGGTAGCCACCTCATAATCACTGGCGTCAGAAAAATTACATGCAGTAAGTTCTAAATCCAGAATACTCGTATATTAGACACTACGGTAAAAAAAAAGAGAATACGTTAGTGGCCGAGGCGACATGGAGCCAGGAATTTGTTCACCCCTACATTTAGAAGGCTTCAATGTAGATGGAGATATTAAAAATTAAAATTGGAAAAAAGTATGAAGGTTTGGGCTATTACAGGTTTTTCATAATAGTGTACCAGCTGCTGATTCGAGTAAACGTGTTTAGGAAATTTTTTCCCTTCTGGCGGCCTGATGATGACCTGTTAACAGGTCGAAGCATGTAGCCTATATACTCCAATAAATATTTGTTGTGCTGACGTGTACTAGTAAATTTTTTATTTATGTGATTAGGAAAGTTAGGAGTAAACACTGATTCCTTAGGAAAAGAGAAAAATTTCTTGCACCCTCATGAACCGAAACACGATCCTTAGGTCTTCTAGCCCGTAGTGACTGTACTATGTTATCCCGGCCCCTAAGTTAAATACAAATGGAGTAATAATTGTAATTTCGTTCTTAGGAATTTGGGCACGAAAATATTAATTGGATAGAGTGGCCAGAAATAGAGCAAAGCGAACTGCTATTTGAAACCATGATGATGAATTCTTAGGTTCATGAAAGGAAGAAATGTCTTTGTCATCAGCTTCTGGAGGAATACTGTGTAGTATTCAGTTAAGATGTTCGCTATCCGAGGGGAACCTGGTATGTGGGGGGGGGGGCGCTCGTATGCCGGGGACTTTGATAGATGAATGATGAAGGAGGTCTCTAGTGGTGGGGCATCTTTCTGCGAGGGATTCCATGAAGGGGACCTTGGGGGGGGGGGGCTCCTTTACTGGGGAACCCGAAATATGAGATTTTTGAGAGATATGTAAAATGTCCTGTAAACGGGCCTCCTTCTCTATAGGGGCCCTGTTGGGGAAACTGGAGGGAGTTCGTTTGCCGGGACTTTCGAGAGAAATGAAAAGTATATGTGGGTTCCTTTCTTGGACCCGGAGGTCATTAAGATTTTAAGTCTGAGTGAAACCTTTGCCTCACTCAGACACTGAGGATTTTACGAAACTAATTATAGGGGCCAGCTGGAACTTTGGTAAAGAAAAGGTCTACTTTAACTTAATATAGAACATGGGGCACAAAGGGCCTGTCTAAAGGCCTAGGTGCATCGGTCCCGGAAGGGCTCGAACCCAAATACCATTCATTCGTTCACTCAAGACATTCGCTAATTAGTTAGTACTTCGTTTCTTTAGCCAATATTTTACTCATTTATATTAATTTATTGTGGGCCCGGTAGCTCAGTCGGTATAGCGACTGACGTCGGGCTGGACGGTCCGGGATCGAATCCCGGTGGGGACGAGATTTTCCGCCCGACCAGCCCGACCCTGGGGCCCACTTAGCCTCGTGTAAAATGGGTACCGGGTCTTTCCCGGGGGTAAAGTGCGGACGGGGAGTGCTGCTGACCACTCACCCCCTTCTAGTGCCGCGTTCATTAAAGAGTAGAGCTGTACCTCTACCCAACTTTTGGACTAAACCGGGTCTGTAACGGGGACACTTTACCTTTACCTTTACATTTATATTAATTTATTGGTCTTTTTGTGAGGTCCTGTTTAAATTTCACAGTAGTTTCGTCACATACTGAGCAAATATCTCGCTATCTGTTATAACCCCTTCAAATGCTCAAACAGAAAACACCGAGCATCATCCCATAAACGGTTTTTGGTTAACTGCAGTCACAAAGCTTTTACCGACAGAAACCAAATGTTTTGTAGAGTGTTAGTTTTGTAAAATCTGTTGAATGGCTACATCATTGTTTGCTTATGTCGACTCGTCGTCTATTAATTACTGTTATCACTTTGTGTCATTAAAATCGCGAGTGCTGGATGCGAGGTGGGCCATACGAGTTTAACGCCAACAGATGGTAATCGTTCGCGGCTCTTCTCTGCAAAGTGATGTGACATATGGCAGCCTCCCACTCGTATATAGCGTGATCCGACTGTGGTGCAACAATCCGAGTGCGTAGCTTCTCCGTGACGCGATATGTCACCGCTTTCCTGTCATATACAGGATGTTCCGATTATGGTGAAAGCGTTTTTTATTTTAATTCATCAGAATTGTAGCAACGAAAAGATTTTAGCCCATTTAATTGCAAATAAGGCAATATTTTAATTTTTTAATAATTTTATAACATTGAGATTTCAACGACTATAGAAATGAAAGTTAAACGGTGATTGAATTTAATAGTTTCCCAACAAGATGTGACTTATTCAGTTTATTACATTTCTGCAGACAGCTCTACATGGTTCGGGTGTTGACACCCATCATCAGGAGCTGGTACAGCTGTAATTACAGCTTCTGGTATTGATTAACCTTTTGACGCCTAATGTCAACTATAGTGGTCGTACCGCACCGCTAACCTCTAAAGTTGCATTTTATATATTTATTCAAGAAATATAGGCACTGAATATTTTAAACATGGTATATACTCTCAGTTTTTTTCTCTTCAAAATGCAGTCTGTTTCATAATTCTAACGTATTTGATTCCTGTATTATTCACATTTTATATACAGGGTGTGCTAAAATTAAAAAAATAATTCCGGCGCCAAAAATTTAACCGGATCTACTACCATCCGCTCCCGTTGTTGAGTTGGAACTGATTAGTTCTAAACTGAATCAGTTCCAACTCAACAACCAGAGCGGATGATAGTAGATCCGGTTAATCAATACCAGAAACTGTAATTACAGTAGTACCAGCTCCTGTTGATGGGTGTCAACACCCGAAACATGTAGAGCTGCCTACAGAAATGTAATAAACTGAATAAGTCGCATATTGTTGGACAATTATTAAATTCGATTCACGATGCACGGACTCATGAATATAAAATTAAGCGGTGAAGTTCAGTTCTTTATAATAAAATGTAAGTAACAATAGATGTTACTTTATCATGACGGTAAATTAATTTACATGTACGTATGAATGACAGAAACCATAATTTTAATTCCCTTCCTTCAGATTTAATTGGATTAAGGATTTCTTTCGCCGGTCCCAGTGGCCGCGCGGTCTAAGGCGTGGGTCTACGGCCGCTCGCCTGCTGAGATTGTGGGTTCGAATCCCATCGGGGCATGGATGTCTGTCTGTTGTGATTGTTGTCTGTTGTCAGGTAGAGGTTTCTTCGACGAGCTGATCACTCGTCCAGAGGAGTCCTACCGACTGTGGTGCGTGGTGTCTGATCCAGAAACCTCGCGATTGAGGATGTCATGGCTCACTGGGGGGCTGTTGTGCCAAAAAAAAAGTTTTCTTTCTTATTTTATTTAATGCACTGTGATAGTTATAGCTAATTTTAATACAGATGAACAAAGATTAGAGTGAATTGCAATAGACCGTCAATAGACTTACTTACTTATTCCATGGTGCAGAGTCCTTCTTGAGAAGCTAACTGGTTTGCAGCTAGTCAAGAAATTCCCCAAATTTCACGGAACCCGATGGTTCATTACCGCACTCACAAGCGCCCGCCACATGTCTCTATCCTAGGCCAGCCCAATCCAGTCCATATACCCACATCTCAACTCCTGGAGATCCATCCTAATATTATCCACCCATCTACGGCTAGGTCTCCCCAGTGGTCTCTTTCCCTCCGGTTTATCCACCAAGACCCTATACGCCCCCCTCCTCTCCCATACGAGCCACATGCCCAGCCCATCTCATTCTTCTAGATTTTATCATCCACACAATATTGGGTGAGAAGTATAGATCATTTAGCTCCTCGTTATGCAATTTCCTCCATTCCCACATTACCTCGTCCCTTCTAGGTCCAAATATTCTCCTCAACACCATGTTCTCAAACACCCTCAGCTTCCTTTCCTCCCTCAATGTCAGCGACCAAGTTTCACACCCATACGAAACAACCGGCAAAATTATAGTTTTAATAGACTGGTTGGTGTAAAAGCTGCAGAAAATTGGACGATATTTAGTGAAATTTCCTACGATATGAACTTGAACTACCATCTTTTATATGGATCTTGTTTCATTTGTCATAGGTATGGTCTGGATTTTTTAAATTATTTGCCCCATATATGTCTGGAGAGGGAGGCAGTAGATTTTTGCGAAAAGCTAGTGATTTTCTGTCAGATTTTAGGCCTAGACTCCCAAGAAAGAGTTTTCGTAACATCGTCCCCATTTAACTATGGTGTAAACTATCCTCACCCTTAACTATTTAAGAATCTCTAAAAAGCCAGGGCATGTTCATTAAGCTGATTTAATGTGGCATTTTTGTGTTTGATAATCTCCTTTTCCTGAAAACTGACCGCCTTCTATATTACCTAAAGGCCCATTAAGCAGTGATCGATCAGACATATCCGTTGTGTTACGAATTGAAATGCCCTACCGCTGATTGACGGTTATCTGGTTTACGTCCACGTTATCAGTGATAAATTAGGTAACCTGTCCTGGGCGTTTTCCCACCATTTACCTGCATAGCAACTAATCACGAGATATAATGCTATGTTTCTTAGTATTACTGTGTCTCTGGGTGCGTTCCGCGCCCAGTTATATATAATTCATCTATTAAAGGCTAAACGTAACCTACTTTATATAAGGAATCAGTCCGTACCGCGCTGTAAACACTTTCCACCACGGTTGTAAAAACCAGTCAGTTAATGTTGTATAAAGCGAAAGTCGCTCTTTGTTCTGAGGTCCGTACCAAACACTCAAGGCAAAGCGGACACCATGTACAATTTTCGAATATTAAACCTGGTGGTACGTAAAGAAACCGCTAGGCTTTAAATGGTTAATGTATTTTTAAAGTGATGCCACGAATCATTTTCCCTCTTGTCTCGTTCCTTCTTTTTCATCTCTTATTTATTTTAGGGCTGTTGTTTACTTGATATAACTTTATTGTCGGTAATTTGTCCGGCGGTATCCATTCCTTTAGTGCCGTAAAATCTTCCTGAAAGATGGTAATTTTTCTATCAGTTTCTCGACTTTAAATTTCCTTCATACTCTTGTTGGATACACTTTATTTCAGCTGTAACATATTGTATTTTTTTGGTAGGCTTTATCAAATTCCGCAAATTATTATTTTTTTTTGTTATCGGTAATATATTAAATCACGCACGTTCGCTCAGTCGATAATGCTACTGTCTTTTATTCTGTAGATGCTCGCTGTGAATACCGACCGGGACATCGTCGATCTTAGTGGTGTTTTCGTTACGTTTTTCTACACAAATTCGGTTATATTACATTAAATTAGGTTACGATCTCTACATGTTTTCAATTAATCATTTAACTTGTTAGCTTATCATTCTTGTTATAAAGTCATATTGTTGATAAATCCGTTAAATTCCTACAAAAAATGAATGTTTCCGATATGTTTCTAGTTTTTCCCGACGTTTCGGGCCATCCTACTTATCCCATCTTCAAGTGTCTAGGAATCCAATAAATCGTTGTATCCTGTTTGAACCTTGAAGCTTGGACTCGTAGGCTGTGTCGAAACGTCTGCAAACAACGACTAACTTAATGCTATGTAACAACACAGAAGAGCGAAGACCTCATCTACACCGCGGATGGAAAATTAAGTCTCCAAAATTTTCGGTGTTATACTGAAATGAAAAAAATCAGTCTGAACTTTTCTTTGCTACTGTCTACAAATGTAAACTTCGTAGTGGTGGAGTGCGTCCTCGGTGACTCAGTCGGTGTTGTAGTGACTAGATTTATCGACTGGGAGATTGAGGAATATCAAGATTCGCTGCATAAGGAAGGGGTATATTTTTTTTCCAAATTATTCAGAATGATTCTGGGCCCCAAACAACCTTGTTTGCCTTATTATTTAAAGTTTCTTACGTTGTTTGTTGTGTTTATTGGTGGTTGGCTTGGTTATGAAATTGCTAGATTTCTTTTGGGTGATAAATTTTTTTTCTATATATTTTTATAATGCTTTCTCTTTTTCTGGTTCTATGTGATTCATAACTTTTTTTCTACTTATGGCGTTTCTTTCGGTCCTTTGGAGATTGGTTATAGGGCTACAGCAGCTACCGTGGACTCTTCCCCCCTTTGGCTGGTGGCCGTATTGTGAAAGTGGAAACTAATCTTCATCTTGTGCTGACTTCAACAAATGCTGCTATATGTCCAATTCCCGCATACCTCTTATACGTCTCCACAGGGACACCTTTAACTTTACCTTTACCTTTAACATTAGTCATGCGTCGCCTAATGGCGGGGATACGTTCTGAGAGATGAGTCGTTAGACGATTTCGTCGTTGTGCGAATGTCATAGAGTGTACTTACACAAAACTAGATAATATAGCCTACAACTCACCTAGTCTATATATAAC